>CENG01126122.1_pt1 | contig 37866 bp, 47 predicted proteins | sample 530131 | NCBI WGS metagenome assembly CENG01 (sample SAMEA2591057, study PRJEB7988) | marine metagenome | biome: marine biome (ENVO:00000447); feature: surface water (ENVO:00002042) layer; material: saline water (ENVO:00002010), including plankton (ENVO:xxxxxxxx) | depth 5 m
AGTCAAAAAATATTTACACACATATACTGCATGACAGCGGAAATGTGGGTGTATTTTTAAAAGGTTTTTTTGGATACAACTCGAACCCTAATTATATCGAGCTTGTTATGTGGTTCCTTTCACTGATCTTTGGATTAAACCTCTGGAGAAGGTTTTACTACTAGACTTACTTTTTGTTGAATTTTATTGAAAAATAATAGATTAAAAATGGTGTAAATACCCAAGGTAATTGTGTTTGAAGCATCACAGTTCTGTTTTGAAACTCAAATAAAATAGGGTTATAGATTTGTCCTAGAGGAGAAAGTGGCGCCCACGACAATTGTTTTCCCAATGAGAGTTGATCATGATAGAGAAACATTTCTACAAATAAATTTTGCCCTATACACCATATAGAAAGAATCAAGAATGACCCCCAAGACCATTGTCGAAAAATTTCAGTATTTTTCTTGGAAAATAACCACATTAAAAGAAGCCCTCCAATACTAATCGTGCCAGCATCTGCCATTGAATTGAGAATCCAGTTTATATTTTGTGGCAACCAAAAATTTAAACTTTCTGACCTTCTTAGGTTAACGGAATCTCCATTAAGAATCCCAAAATTAAACCAAAGTTCCCAACCAAATGCGCAGATTAAAAAAATTATGAAGTAAAATTTTGGAATCCAGCTAGGAATTTTGTTCCTAAGAAAGAGGATCAGCATTAAAGGAAGAATAGCGCTTACATAAACCACAAAGACTATTCTTATCTCTTCGACCGTCATCAAAATATGTTACTACACAAAGTGAAAATTTTTTGTCAAAATTGCTCTATGACAAATCTCAGCGTTACAGATATATATTTAGTTGGTCTGCCAATAATTTTTTCAATGATGTTATTTGAGGCTTTAGTTTCTCAGTATCAAAAGAGAGGCTACTACCAAAACAAAGATACCCTTTGTACAAGCGGCCTAGTTGCTGGCAATATCTTTATGAGTTTATTGATAAAAGGAGCCACATTAGCTTTACACATATATTTATATGAATTTCGAATTTTTGATTTATCAAATATGCTGCCTGTGTGGGCCATTTGGGTTTTAACATTCATTCTCATTGATTTAGTTTTCTATGTATATCACAGATGCTCTCATAGGATTAGGTTTTTGTGGGCCATCCATATGAGCCACCATTCAAGTGAAGAAATGAATTTTGCAGTATCTCTAAGACAAGCTTGGTTAGGGCCAGTTTCGAAGATCCCTTTCTTCATGATTCTTCCATTAGCAGGTTTAGACCCAACAATAATTGCAGTTGTAGGAGTCATAAGTACGCTCTGGGGTGTGGTTGGCCACACGCAAATGGTAGGAAAGCTGGGTTTTGTTGAGTGGATTTTTAATACACCATCACATCACAGAGTTCACCATGGAGCCAATCCTGAATATATAGATAAAAACTTCGGGAACTTATTAATAATTTGGGATAAATTATTTGGAACATTTGAACCAGAAAAAGCTTCAGTAAAATATGGGTTGGTGAATAATGTTAAAACCTTCAGCCCTATTAAAATTACATTTATGGATTGGCAAGCAATGTTTCAAGAAATAAAAATCCAGAAAAATATAAAAGAGAAAATTAAAATATTTTTTGGTCCTCCAAAAACGAAGGTAAAAGCATGAAAAAAGTAATCAACTTTAAAGAAAAGTTTAATCAGTTTGATGAACTATGGTCGCCCAAAATAATTTCTGAGATGAACAACTACGAATTTAAGTTGGTAAAAGTAAAAGATGACTTTGTTTGGCATAAGCATGACGAAACAGATGAAGTCTTTATTGTGATAGAGGGCAAACTTTACATAGAGCTGTTAGAAGAGACTGTAGAAATAGAAGCTGGAGAAATGTACGTTGTGCCCCGCGGTGTCAAACATCGGCCTTTTTCAAAAGTTCTAACTAAAATCATGCTCGTTGAAAAACAAGGGGTTGTAAATACAGGAGATGCTGACTCGGAACTAACTGCTAGTAATAAAAAATGGATATAATTTCAACATGAAAAGTCTTGGAATTGGGCTTGCATATTTGATGATCTATACATCGCCTATACAGGTATTTCTAATACTCTGGGGGCTATGGATTGTTTTAACCTCAGACTATACATTTCTTGGCCTTTCTTCAAAGGATTTTTTGTATGACAATCTACTAATTCTTCATGATTTTGCATACTCATTGTTTTGGGGCTCAGAAATTTGGCATGCTTTTTTAAATTTCTGGTATCAATTCCCAATGGTTATTATGGTTTTTTTAAAATTAGTATTTAACACATGGTTTGGTCTCTGGCTCCTAAAAAAGCTCAAACCATGATCTTGAGACTATTACTTTTATTTCTCTCACTTTCTATATACTCAAACGAAAGTATCTTTGAAAAAATTGATGATACATCTAATGTATTTCAAGCAGGACTAATACTATCTGGGCTTGAAAGTGGTGTGCACTATCTAGAATCAAAAAATGAAAAACAAACAGAACTTGTAATTGCAATTCATGGTGGTGGTTCTTTGGGCTATGAGTGGGTCTATCCTCTCCAACAGCTAAACTCTCCATCAAACTTAGTCAGTTATTATAGGTGGCAGCCACTTGCACTTAATTGCCTGAGTGATGACATTGATAATTTAAAAAAATTCTTAGAGCAAAATGTTGAGAGTTATGAAAGTATCTTAATATTAGGCCATAGTCTTGGTGGAATCCTATTAGGAAAGGTGCTTGAGATATTAGAGACAAATGTTGAAGTAGACGCACATATCATCGCATCACCATTGGCTGGAATTAGCCCAACAAATACTCTTTGTAACTATGAGCCACCTAAAATGACCAAAAACAATATTAAACTCTATGAATGGAGAACCATTAAGAAATTAGATGGAGTATATCTTGCTCTTCCTTATGATCCACAAATTGTTGATATAAAAGGGAGCACTGTTACAAGGCTTCCTGAAGAATATAATGGAAATAAATTAGGCCACAACTGGGCGATAAGTTGGGTTGCTGATGAAATATTAAGAAGATAATTAAATTTTGCCCTTGTTGGTGTTAGAATCTATTCCTACTACAATTTCAAAAAAATGTTACCAGAGATATTAAAGAACAATCTTTCTATTCCAGTTATTGGATCACCTCTTTTTATAATTTCTCGGCCTGGTTTGGTTATTGCTCAATGTAAAGCTGGAGTGGTTGGCTCATTTCCAGCACTAAATGCAAGGCCACAAGAGTTAGTTTCTGACTGGATCAAAGAAATTAAAGATGAGCTTGGGGAATATAAAGATAGAAACCCTGAAAAAAAAGTAGCACCTTTTGCAGTCAACCAAATTTGTCACCTTTCCAATGATCGTCTTTTTGCAGATGTAGAAACATGTGTGAAACATGAAGTTCCAATTATTATTACTTCTCTGAGACCCCCATCGGATTTAGTAAAAGCAATACATTCATATGGCGGACTTGTTTTTCACGATGTTATAAATACACGTCATGCTCAAAAAGCTGTCTCAGAAGGTGTCGATGGATTGATATTAGTTTGTGCTGGAGCTGGAGGCCATGCTGGAGCTTTATCTCCTTTTGCATTGCTAAGGGAGACAAGGGAATGGTACGAGGGAACAATTCTTTTAGCCGGGGCTATATCCGATGGGTTTTCTATTGCAAGTGCGTTAGCAATGGGAGCAGACCTAGCATATATAGGAACACGATTCATAGCGACTAAAGAATCTGAAGCAGATGATGATTACAAGAAAATGCTAATAGAAAGCGCAGCAAAAGATGTTGTTTATACAAACTATTTTAGTGGAGTAAGTGGTAATTATTTATCTCCTTCAGTAGCTAGGGCAGGGATGGATCCTGAAAATTTACCAGCAGCAGATAAAACCAAAATGAATTTCAATTCTGGGGGCAATGCATCTAAGAAAGTTTGGAAGGACATTTATGGATCTGGACAAGGCATCAGTTCAATTAAGAATTCTCCTTCTGTTGAAGAATTGGTTAAGACAATGAAAGCTGAATTTGAGCAAGCGACAGAAAGTTTTTCTGAGAAATTAAAAATTTATTAAATCTGAATCTGAAAATTGAGACCATACTCAGAGTCTAAATATTCTGAAGATTTTAAACCCAAAATAATCCCAAAGTATTTGTTAACATTATAGATAATGTCCATGCCTAATTTAATATCCATGTCATTTGAAAAATCTACGATGAAATCCTGTCCCAAACATATATCACTATTTGGATTTGCTGCACAGTCATAATTAATAAACTCTTCGTTAGCTAAAACCTCCTTAGAAAAATCTAAGAATATTTTACCTTCCCAACTATTTGCATCACCGTATCTTATACCAGTTACAACATTTCCGAATGACTTATCATTATCAAACTTGGTATCGAAAGAGAAGCTCCTTAAACCTACTTCAGCATAAACATCAACAAAGTTATCTAGGTTTAGAGAAACAGATCCAATTGAGATAGAGTTCAGTAAATCTCCAATCCCAACATGAGCTCCGATTCTCAAATCAGTGACAGATTTTTCAAAGGAAGCCTCTTCATTATCAAGGCTTCTTATGTTTGTATTAAAAGCTGTTCTAGAAGTTGTTATATATAACGGACCAGGTAGTGGAACGCTTGCATACAGACCAAGATTATCTCCATCGCTATATGACAATCCTATTCCAAGATTGGCATACGAATATTCATTTGGCTCCTTACCAAGCCTTCCTTCTTTTGAATTAAGAATTAAACCTAGAAAAAGCAATATCAATAATCCTAGATTTTTGAGACTCATAATTTGATTGTAAAGATTACAGTTTCATTATCAAAGTTTTATAAAGATTAAAACTGTAGTTGGTTTAAAGTATAATAGCACCGTGGACGTAGCTGGTTTTGTAATATCAATTTTTGCATTAATTTTTTCAATGCTTGCTTTAGGTCTTGCTCTGAGAGCTATTTACATAATAGGCGTTAACGCAGGCCTTGCAAATAAAACGGCCCCCAATCAACCTCCAATATCACCAAAGAAAAAATCTTCAGAATCTAAAAAACCAATTAGAGTTGAAGGTAATAAGATAATTTATAACGAGGACCCTCTAATTTATGTAATTGAGAATTTCATTTCAGATGAAGAGTGTGATCACTTCGTTCAAGAGTCAAAAGATAAGCTTGAAAGGGCAAAAACAATTGGCGGGAAGGATGGAATTTATCATGAAAAAAGAACTGGCATGAATTGCTGGATACCTCATTCACAGTCAGAGTCCTCTAAAGCTATAGGCGATAGGGTTGCAGATCTTATTGGATTTCCCTTACGAAATGCTGAGTCTTATCAAGTGGTTTATTACACAGGAGGTACTGAATATAACGATCATCATGATGCATTTGATCATGAAACAGAAGAAGGAAGAAAACATTTAAAAAGGGGTGGTCAGAGAATATATACTGCTCTAGGCTACCTGAATGATGTTGAAGAAGGAGGCTCTACAGACTTTAGAGATCTCAATATATCAATACCACCCAAGAAAGGAAGCCTCTTAGTTTGGAAAAATATACTACCTGGAACAACTAAAGTTCACCCTGCATCCCTTCATGCCGGTCGCCCGGTTACAAAAGGGGAAAAATATGCATTCAATCTATGGTTTAGGGAAAATAAATTTGTCTAAACAATGGATGTTTCTTTTATATTAGATGATCTCAATGAAGCTCAACGTGCAGCAGTAACATCTGAATCAAAAAATTTACTAGTCCTAGCTGGAGCAGGCTCTGGGAAAACAAAAGTCTTAGTTCACAGAATTGCATGGCTTATAAAAGCTTTGGATAACTCAACGCATAGTGTTTTAGCTGTTACTTTTACCAATAAAGCCGCAAATGAAATGACTGGAAGAATAGAAAATATTCTTGATGAACCAATTCCCGAGCTTTGGTGTGGAACTTTTCATTCAATTTCTAATAAGATTTTAAGAAGGCATCATAAAGAAGCAAATCTAGAAAGAGAGTTTTCTATACTTGATAGTGATGATCAGCTTAGAGTAGTAAAACGAGTTTTAAAATTTCTTGAAATCGATGATGATCAATGGCCAGCAGAAAAAGTTAGGTGGCAAATTAATAATTGGAAAGATGAAGGTTTAAGATCTAAAGATATTGACGAAAATGGTGATTTTAATATCGAAATCTTGAAAAAGATTTACTCAGAATATGAGAACTATTTAAAAAGAGAAAGTTTAGTAGATTTTGCAGAGCTAATACTTAAATCCTATGAGCTAATAAACGAAAATCAGGACCTTCAAAATTTATACAGAAAAAAATTTAAACATATTCTTGTTGATGAGTTTCAAGATACCAACTCAATACAATTTAAGTGGATTAAAAACCTTACAGGAGAGGGGAGTTCTGTAGTGGCTGTTGGTGATGATGATCAATCTATTTATGGCTGGAGAGGAGCAAAGGTTGAAAACATAACTGAATTTTCAAAAGTTAAAAATACTCAAATAGTGCGTCTTGAACAAAATTATAGGTCTACCGAAAACATTCTAAACGCAGCAAATGCAGTAATAGGAAAAAATTCTCAACGTCTAGGAAAAAAACTTTGGACCGATGGCGCTAAGGGAGACCCTATCGATGTTTATGAGGCCTATAGTGAACAAGAAGAAGCAAGTTTTGTTTCCGAAAATGTTCATCAAATTACTCAGGGTGGTGATCAATATAAAGATATAGCTGTTCTTTATAGATCAAATGCACAGTCACGTGTTATTGAAGAATTCTTGTTGCGGCAAACAATCCCATATGTAATTTATGGAGGCGTTAGATTTTATGAAAGGCTAGAAATTAAAAATGTAATTAGTTACTTGAGGCTTTGCATAAACCATACTGATAACACTGCGTTTGAAAGAGCAATTGCAGTTCCAACAAGAGGGGTTGGTGAAAAAACTCTGGCCTTGATAAGAGAGGCAGCGGTTGCACATGATATCCCACTTCTTCATGCTGCAAGAAACCTTACAAATGAAGAACAGATAAAAGGGAAAGCCAATAAATCAATAAAGAATTTTTTAAATTTCATCGATGGATCGTCCGAGCAGATACATAATTTACCACCAGATGAATTTGTCGAAATGATCATAAACCAAAGTGGTTTAATTGATCATCATTTAAAAGAGCGTGGCGAAAAAGGAAAAATTAGAATAGAAAATATCAATGAGCTCATCTCAGCGGTGAAGTCATTTGATACTGCTAATAAAAATGAAGATCTTTCGGATTTTGGGTCAGTTTTAGCTGCATTCTTAAGTTCTGTATCACTTGATATGGGTGAGACTCAAGCCAACAGAAATGATGATGCAGTTCAGCTTATGACATTACATTCTGCCAAAGGGCTAGAATTCAAGTATGTGTTCATAGTAGGAATGGAGGAATCCTTATTCCCTCACTCAAGATCATCAGAGAACATATCTGAGCTAGAGGAGGAGCGAAGACTTTGCTATGTAGGGATTACTAGAGCAAGGTCAAAATTATATTTAACTTATACAGAATTTAGAAGGCTATATGGGCAAGATTCCTATAATCCCCCTTCAAGGTTTATCAAAGAAATTCCAAATGAACATCTAGAGTTTGTGAGACCAAAACAGTCCTACACAACAAGTTACTATGCAACAGTAAATTCAGAGGCAAAAGAAGAGAGCGAGCACGAATTTAATCTTGGTGATTCAGTATCACATAAAACTTTTGGGGAGGGAGTGGTTCTGAGTATTGAAGGAAGTGGAGATTCCAGCAGAATACAGGTAAATTTTTATGGAGTTGGCACAAAGTGGCTTGTTGCGGCCTACGCATCTCTGGAAAGAGCAAAATGAAAACAGAGTTTATTAATAGAGGAACCATTGAATATCAAAAATGCTTGGAGGAAATGCTTGAATTAGTAAAGTCTAAACCACAAAACCATGTTGTATGGTATCTTGAACATCCACCAGTGTTTACTTTAGGAATAAGTGAAAAAGAAATAGAAGAAAACCTTGATTCAAATCCACCAATTTTTAAGACAGATCGAGGAGGAAAGATAACCTATCATGGTCTTGGTCAAACGGTGTTCTATTTTATCTTAAATTTAAAGAAAACATCCTTTAAACCTTCAGAGGTTACAAAAACAATATTAACCTACACGTCAAATGTGCTCTCTGAACTGAAATTAGATCACAAAATCAATGTTGATGATCCTGGAATATATGTTGAAGGAGAAAAGTTAGCCTCAATAGGCATGAGAATAAAAAATCATTTCTCTTATCATGGGATCAGCATTAACTATGATACAAATCTTAAGGAATTTAATAGCATTAATCCTTGTGGTCTTGAGGTCAGGGCTTGTAATTTATGTAACTATATAGATATAAAAAAAGATAAGTTTACAAATATGTTAATTAGAGCCTATAAACAAATGCTACAAGACAGATGAAAGATATAATTCCAACCGTTAAAATAGTCAATCATGCTGGGGTTAGATCAATCAAAGATGGCATGAAGTCAAATTCATATTCTCATATTATTAGAGAAAATAAACCAAGGTGGATAAGAATTTCTGCAAATCAAAATAATAAAAGTTTTGAGCTTATTAAAGAGAGAACAAAAAATTTACAACTCAGTACAGTTTGTGAGGAAGCAAAATGTCCAAATCTCTCAGAATGTTGGTCTAGAGGCACTGCAACTTTCATGGTGATGGGAGATACGTGCACAAGGGCCTGCCAGTTCTGTTCTGTTAATACAGGCAACCCAAAAGGTTGGCTAGATAAAGAGGAGCCAAATAAGATAGCCAGAACTGTTAAAGAGATGCAAATAAAGTATGTAGTTTTAACCTGTGTTACTAGAGATGACCTTGAGGACGGTGGTGCAAAACATTTCGCGGATACAGTTGAAGCAATTAAAGATACTGACAAGAGCGTAGAGGTTGAAGTGCTTACGTCCGATTTTAATGGCGACGAAAATGCAATACGAACAATAGTTAACTCACCGATTAAAGTATTTGCACAAAACATAGAAACTGTTGAAAGACTTACTCATCCAATAAGAGACCCCAGAGCAGGATATAAAAAAACATTGGATGTATTGAAAAAGGCAAAAATTTTTAATGAAGAAATGATTACAAAATCAAGCATTATTTTAGGCCTTGGCGAAACTGATGATGAAATTTTTAAAACATTTAAAGACCTTAGAGAGCACAATGTTGATATTGTTACTCTTGGTCAGTATCTACGACCAACCTTAAATCATCACCCAGTTGCAAGATGGGTAACTCCTGATGAATTTGAAATGTATAGGGTTGAAGGTTTAAAATATGGCTTTCTTGAAGTTGTATCTGGACCTATGGTAAGGTCAAGCTATAGAGCAGAGAGAGCACTAGAACTAAATAATGCAGGACTATAAATATGATTTTAATTTCACCAGCAAAAAGACTTACCACCAAATTATCTGACAGAAAGTTAGTTTCTACAGAGGCGTTCTTTAAGGATGATGCCAATCTATTGGCCAGAAAATTATCCAAATTATCATCATTGGATCTACAGAATATGATGGGCATTAGCGAAGACATTGCTGATCTAAATCAGCAGAGATTCAAAAACTGGGACAAACCTGAGGCTATAGAAAAAAGAGCAATATTTCAATTTGAAGGCGATGTTTTTAAAAATTTAGACGCCAAAAGCCTTGAAGATGAAGATCTTGAATACATGAATGAAAATCTGAGAATACTATCTGGAATTTATGGTTTACTACGACCTTCAGATAAGATGAATCCATACAGACTTGAAATGGGCACTAAGTCATTGCCTGGAGACTTAAAGAGTCTCTATGATTTCTGGGGAGATAGAGTTGCTAATCAACTAAAAAACGAAGCAGGAGAAAACTTAATTTTTAATTTAGCGTCTGATGAATACTTCACGGTTGTCAAAAAATTCGTAGATTTGGATAAAATTGCAAACTTTAAGTTTTACACTCAAAAAGATGGTGTGGAAAAGGTTATTGGAGTTATAGCAAAAAGAGTAAGAGGGGAAATGGCAAGATTTCTTATTAGAAATAGAATAAAAACAATTGAACCTATTAAAGCATTTGATTCGATGGGTTTTGAATTCAGAGAAGTTACTGGAAATGAGATTATCTTTGTTCAGAAAGGTTAATCTTTCTTCTGTTCTTTTTCTATGAGTTGATCAACTAGCTCTAGCATCTCATCTACCATTTCAAATGTTTCGTGAAAAGAATAAACAACTTGACGATCTCTACTTAAAAGGACTAGACCCTCTCGGAGTTTTTTAAGATTTTTAACATTGCTCATTATAAAGGGATATTCTAGTTTACTTTTGTATCAAATCAACTTTCAAAAAAATTTGAAATCTCACTTAATTTAGTGATAACATACTCATCCATTGTTGCAAAATAAACAATGGTTATATTATAATATAGATAATTGTTATGAGTTATGCACTAGCACTAGCAAATCCGGGGTCAGACATTGATAAATATCTTTCTCAGGTTTATTCCATACCTGTTCTCACAAGAGAAGAGGAGCTCGAGCTTACGCAGGAATTTTACAAAACAGAAGACGTCAAAGTTGCACACAAACTAGTAATTTCACATTTACGTTTCGTTGTTCATATAGCTAAGTCATATGCAGGTTATGGCTTACCAATCTCAGATGTAATTCAAGAAGGAAATGTTGGTTTGTTAAAAGCAGTGAAAAAATTTGACCCAGACAAAGGGGTAAGGTTAGTTTCTTTCGCAGTACATTGGATAAGAGCAGAAATCCACGAATTTATTCTAAAAAACTGGAGAATAGTTAAAATTGCTACAACCAAAGCACAAAGGAAACTATTCTTCAACTTGAGAAGCAAAAAGAAGGGCACTGGTTGGCTTACCGACGAGGAAGCAAAAAAGATTGCTAAAGATTTGGATGTTAGTCTGAAAGAAGTTATGCACATGGAGAATAGACTAAATTCAAATGATACAGCTTTCGACCTTTCATCAGATGATGAAGACGACGAAAAAGCTTTTTCCCCTAGCCAATATCTTGAAGACACATCATTCAGTCCTGAATTAATAGCAGAACAAAGCGATTACGAAAAAGTAAACCATGGGGCGCTTTTTAAAGGTATTGCAAACCTCGATAGGCGTTCACAAGATATTATCCGAACAAGATGGTTGGAAGATGAAAAGCTAACACTTAACGAATTAGCTGACAAATACAAAATATCAGCCGAAAGAATTAGGCAAATAGAAGCTACAGCCTTTAAAAAGCTGAAATCTTCTTTAGTAAATGTCTAGAAAAACTATTCTCCTTAACGGAAAACCACTCAAGACTGATTGTAAATTTCTCTCAGAAGCAATAAAAGAGTTTATACCAAGTGACAGACCCTATGCCATTGAACTTAATGGAATTATAATTCCTAGATCAGACCATTTAAAAACAATTATTACTGAAAATGACAAAATTGAAATCATATCTGCAGTTGGAGGAGGATAGTCTTTCTATAGGGACATCTAATTTTAGTTCCCGTCTTATAGTTGGAACAGGAAAATATGCTTCAGAGGAAGTTGCCAAACAGTCGATAATTAATGCTGGTTCTGATTTAGTTACTCTTGCATTAAAGAGGTATGACAAAAATGATTCCAATAATATTCTTAAACCAATCGGAAAAAAGAAGTTACTGCCAAATACTGCTGGTGTGCTCACTGCAGAGGAGGCAATAAGGTCTGCAAGGATTTCCCAAGACCTCTTTCAAACCAACCTGATTAAGCTAGAGATTATAAGTTCACCTAGCAACCTTGATCCAAATATGAAAGAGACTCTAGTTGCAGCTAAGCAGTTAGTAAATGAGGGTTTTGAAGTTTACGCTTATTGCGATAGAGATTTAAATAATTGTATTAAACTAGAGGATTTTGGTTGTGTGGCAATAATGCCCTTAGGGGCATCCATTGGTTCAGGCAGGGGCTTTGATAGTTTAAAAGAGCTCGAAATTCTAAGATCTAAAATAAAACAAATTATGATTGTTGATGCTGGTTTAGGCGCACCATCAGAAGCAGGTAAGTGCATGGAAATCGGTTATGATGCTGTTCTTGTAAATACAGCAATTGCCAAAGCAAAAAACCCACCCTTGATGGCAGAAGCATTTAAAAATGCAGTAATTTATGGCAGAGCAGCTTATCATGCAGGAAGAATTGATATTACTAACAGCCCTAACCCAAGTTCCCCAACAAAATTTTTGTCGTGATAAGAACGTTTGGATCGCGTGCAGGAAGACTATCAAAAACTAACAAACACTTTTTGCAATTAGAATCAGACTGTCTGTTAGATTTAGATAAATACATCAAAAAATCCTCTAGAGATGTCCTCATAGATATTGGTTTTGGAGATGGTATTTCGTTAAGTCACGATATTATGAATAACTCAGAGATTTTATTTATAGGAATAGAAACCTATAAAAAAGGCATTTCAAGAATGATTGAATTCTATGAAACCAAACAAATCAAAAACTTATTACTGCACAATGGCTGCGCAAAAGAGTTCATAGAAAACCTTAAGACAAAAGTAAAATTTGTGAGGATTCATTTTCCTGATCCTTGGCCTAAAAATAAACATTCTAAAAGAAGGTTAGTAAGCATAAACTTTCTGCAGCTTCTTGCTCAAATTATGAAACCTGACGGCCTTATTCAGATTATTACTGATTCAAATGTGTATCAGCAACACATTAAAGAAGTACTAAGAAAGCAAAATTTTTTTGAGCAAATTTCAATTTTCCCTATAAACTATGCTGTTTCCACATTCCACAAGAAAGGGATGAAAAAAAACCATAAAATTAAAGAATTTAATCTAAAAGTTAAAATAATTTAATGCAATCCTTGGAAGAATTTCTAATAGCAAAATGTTTAAAGCGCGTTCAGATAATTGCAAAGCAAAAAAAGCAATTAATGGGCTTAAATCAAACCCCGCTGACGGTGGAATTATATTACGAAACACAGATACAGTTGATTCATAAAGTTGCTGGATGATCACCGTCAAAGAATTGTAAAGATTCATTCCAAACATATACAACCAACTCAACACTACCCCCGCTATTATTACAAACTTCAATATACTAATAAGGCTCATTGAAATCTTAAATACAGATAGGTTTAGCAGCCCTAGGAATCCTAAGTCTGGAAGCATTAAAAAAGCATATATGTAGTAAATTAATATTGCGGCAATCAAAAGACCAACATTAATTTTTTTATAATAAATGTTAAAAATTAATAACAAAGGAAACAGAATTATTTTTATTACTCTTGCTACCTTATTATAAGAATCTGATTTTGTGAGTTCGATTAGAAACAAGGTTAACAGTAGGTATATTACTATGTTCACAATTTGCGATATCACTTTCTTTCTCCAAAAATTATTGACCCCAACCTAATGATATTAGACCCAAAATCTAATGCTATATCATAGTCTTTTGACATTCCAAGTGATAGAAATTTTAGACCCCTATAAGTAACAGATAACTCTTCATAAAGGGATGATATTTTTAAAAATTGTTTACGAATCATATTGATATCATCAGTATTCTCTGAGATGCCCATTAAACCTTGGATTTGAACAGTTTCCTTATAACTGTCTTCAGAAAAAATATTTTTAATTTCTTCCGATGTAAAGCCACTTTTTGATTCCTCCTCTCCAAGCTTGAGTTGTAAAAGTATTTTCGGTTTATTATCTAGTCGAAGACTAACAATTTTATTAAGGACCTTAGGCCTTGATATAGAGTGAATAAAGTCTGAATTTTTGCAAATTTCTTTAATCTTGTTGGTTTGAATATTGCCTAAGAAATGCCAGATTATATCTTTTGGTAATTCAGCTCTCTTTTGTATTAGTTCTTGTAAATAGTTTTCTCCAAAATCTCTATGCCCATATTTATATAGATAAAGAATTTTTGATATTGGTTGCCCTTTAGAAACAGCAACTAACTTTATTTCCTTTGAAAGAGATTTTTTGATTCTGGTGTAGTTCTCAAGATTCATTCTTATTTTCTTTACACTCATGAATTTCTATGGAATCCATATTTTGTTGTCTAAAAATTTCTCTAGCATTATTGGTCTGAGATCTATTTTGAAATGGACCAATAATAACCTTGAAATTATAGCCATTTGAGCTATCAACAGTCTCTATTATTCCTTTATAACCAAGATCATTCAGTTGATTTATTTGGCTTTGGGCCGCAACTTGAGATCTAAAGCTTCCCGATTGAGCATAATAAAGGCATTTTTTAGAGCTAACTGATTTTTGCGAATCGAATATTTCATAGCTTTTATTTTCAAGAATTGTTTGGAATTTATAGTCTAATTCTTCTAGTTCAAATTGTTTTAAATCTAATTGAGATATATCTTCACGCAAATAAAGCGAAGAAACATAAACTATCAAAAACCCAATCATAAAGCTAACAACCACTGTTGGCACAGCTTTTAATGGAAACTTTTTACTCTTAAAAGAAAAATTAGCCATTACATTTTAGAAAGAGGCTTCACACTTAATATCTCTAACCCGTTTTTTAAAACAACCTGAGTTGCTTTTGTAATTAATAGCCTGGAATTTGCTACTTTTAAATCCTTTACTAAAACAGGATTTGTTTCATAGAAGGAATGAAAGTTCGCTGCAAGCTCTTTTAAAAAGTGAACCAAAGAATGAGGCGACCTTTCGAAGGTAAAATTTTCAAGAAGTTTTGGGTAATTTATAATTTTATTTAGTAAATCAAAGTTTTTTGTAATTTCCTTTATATCAAACTCTCTAGTTAAATCTGGGACTTTCTTATCAAGTATCGAACAACACCTTACATGCGCATATTGAGTGTAGAAGTATGGGTTTGTTTTACTCTCTTCTTTGGCTTTTGTTATGTCAAAGTCGATCGTATGATCAGATTTTTTTTCAAGAAAGAAGAATTTTATTACGTCTGGTCCAATCTCATTTCTTAGCTGATCAAGTGAATAATAATCTCCTTTCCTTGTCGACATCTGCCTCTTTTTTCCGCTTTCAAAAAGGCTGACGAGCTGGTAAAGAATCACTTCAAGCGACTGATCTTCATTCTTTAAGGTATTGAAAGCAGAAGTAATTCTCTTGACATACCCATGATGGTCGGCTCCGAAAATATTAATATAATGTTGATAGCCTCTATCAATTTTGTTTTTATGATAGCCAATATCAGTTAAGTAATACGTTGGCTGTCCATTCTCACGCACAAGGACCCTATCTTTATCATCACCAAAGCTTGTAGACTTAAACCATATAGCACCATCAAGATCATAAGTTAAATTTTTACCCTTAATTTCATTAACTGACTGGAATAAGAGTGAATTAGCATCATCAAATTTCCCTACACTACTTTCATAAAACCACTTATCGTGATTTATCCCCATTTCTAAAAGGTCAGACTTTATAATTCTTACCATTTCTTTAACAGAAAAGTCTTGGATATTTTTCCAAACTTCAGGCTCTTCTAGCTGAAAAAATTCTATCAATTGATCTAATCTTTTGTCTGTATCAGATGAAAGTGATACATCGGGTTTTAAAGTTTTTTTAAGTAAATTTGTTTTTTGAAATTTTTTAGCTAAGCCTTTTATGTAATCGCCTCGATACAGTCCTTCTTTGTCAAGATTATTTTTAAATGTCTCTAAAAGCACACTTAGTGCTAAGATGCTAATTTGTCTTCCAGCATCATTCACATAGTATTCTTTGTCTACGTCAAAACCTTGGCTCTCAAGTAAATTTGAAATTGCTACTCCTAGAACAGCGCCTCTTCCGTGGCCAACATGCAAGGGTCCAGTTGGATTAGAGGATACAAATTCGACCAATGCCTTTGAACCCCGCCTTTTTTTAAAAGCCCAGTCATCTTCTTTTTGTACAGCATTCTTAATTTCGTCAACCTTGGCATCATCTGTTACGTAAATATTTATGAAACCAGGCCCATCAATACTTATACTCTTTATTAACTTTGATTTGATTCGTTTTACAATTTCCTCAGCTATCTCTCTTGGAGAAGATTTAAGACGTTTTGATAATTTTAGTGGAGCCGAAGAAGAGTAATCACCGTGTTCTTGTATACTGCTTGGGAAAAAACCTAAATCTAATTCGTCAAACTCACCTCTTTCAAATGAAAAAGCGGCGTCAATAGATTCAAAAAGGCTTGTGTTGAGTAAATTAAATATTTTCACTTGCTAGCTCTGCCAACGTAAGACCCATCTCTTGTGTCAATCTTAATTTTGTCACCTTCATTTATAAACAATGGCACACTTACTTCTTTTCCTGTACTTAGGGTTGCTGGTTTAAGTGTATTTGAAACAGTATCACCTTTCAGCCCTGGTTCAGTGAAAGCAATTTTTATCTCAACAAATGTTGGAGGTTCTATCTTTAGGACTTCACCATTCCAGAATAGAATCTTGCAAACCTCTTCCCCTTGCAACCAGCTTTCAGCATTATTAAGGCTTTCCTTTGATACCTCAATTTGTTCATAAGAGCTTTGGTCCATAAAAATAAAATTTTCTCCCTCGTTGTACAAATACTGAAAGTCTTTTTCTGAAATATCTGCTGCTTCAACACTCTCTCCTGTTTTAAATGTTCTTTCCCAAACCTTTTGTGTTCTCAGGTTATTTAACTTCGTTCTCATAACAGCTTGACCCTTTCCTGGCTTATGGAACTCATAGGAAATAATAGAGCAGGGCTCATTATCAAGAAGAATTTTTAAACCTTGTTTAAATTGATTGGTTGTATATTTCATAGATAATTTTCTCTAAATTTTAGTATCATAATAAATAGGTAACTATTATGGCAGTTAAACTTACACAACAATTAATTTACTATTTTATCTCAGCTTTAATAATTCTACTCTCATTTTTTTTAGGAAGCCTGTTGATAGATCAAGATACTGTTGTAAGCCCAATTGGTGCAGTTCTTATAATATTCGTCATCCATTGGATCATGTTCATACCTTCTTTTATTTTTCAAACTGAAAAGTTTTATGATCTGACTGGTTCAATTACTTATGTGTGTTCCATGACCTATCTGCTAATAAATCAGTTTAAACCAAATGATTCTTCAATCACGGGTTTCCCAGGTCAGTGGCACCTTGATATAAGTTCTCCCGTTCCTATGATTGCTTACTTATGTGTAATGATTTGGACACTACGTCTTGGTATATTTCTTTTTATGAGAGTTATGAAGGATGGGGAAGATAAAAGGTTTAGAAAAATTCTACCAAGCCTTTCTAACTTATTTATGGCTTGGAATTTATCTGCCACCTGGGTAGTAATTCAGACACTTCCTGCAATGGTTGTTCTTTCTGGTAACTTAAGCGAACCAACTGGACCATGGTTTTTGCCAAGTGTATTGCTAGGCCTGGCTTTATGGGTTTATGGTTTCTCTTTTGAAGTAATAGCTGATAACCAGAAGACAAAGTTTAAAAAAGACCTATCAAATGAAGGTAAATTTATTAAAGAGGGTTTATGGAGCAAATCAAGACATCCTAACTATTTTGGGGAGATAGTTTTATGGTTAGGACTTTCTATAATTTGTTTACCCTATATGTCAGGTTTTCAATATATAGCATTAATATCACCGGTATTTGCATTTCTTCTTATTTATTATGTAAGTGGTGTAAGCATGCTTGAAGATAAGGCGAACAAGAAATGGGGCAATGACCCTGAGTATCAAAAATATAAGAAAGAAACACCGATTTTTATCCCAAAACTCTAAAAATACCAATTTTTTTTAAATTTTAGGTAAAAAAACATTGGAAACGCTTTTTTAATCTTTGTTGTATAATAATTATGGGTTATATTTTACGATCAAGTTTTTAAAGGGGTATAAAAAAAATGAAGAATTACATAGCTTTATTAGCAATAGTCTCTGGTCTAGTTTTTAGTGAGAATAATGAATTGAATCAAATTCTTGTTGAGAACGCTGATAATATAAATCTTTCTGAAGAATCTCAGCAGGAAGTTGACACACTAGCAGTAGAAAAAGATTCTCTTTTAGCAGAATGGAAAGTTGTAGTTAAACAGGTTGAAGGTTTAAAAATCTATAACGAACAAAAAAGACGACAAATCAAAGCACAAGAAGAAAGGCTTGTTACACTGGAAGAGCAAACACGCCAAGTTGTTGTTATACAAAGACAAATACCACCACTTATGCAAAGAATGGCTGATAGTCTTGAACAATTTGTAAACTTGGATGCTCCCTTTTCTTTAAATGAAAGATTAAAAAGGGTGACCCAAGTAAGAGCAACCCTGCTTGATCCAAGAGTAACTGCTTCAGAACAGGTGAGACAAGTTCTAGAGGCATACAATATTGAGAGAGAATATGGCAGAACAATTGAGACATATGAAGATTCCATTGTGCTTGATGGAGAGGAAAAGGTTGTTAATATTCTTAGAATTGGAAGACTTGCATTAATGTACCAATTAAAAGACCAAAGTGAAGCAGGAATTTGGAATGCTCAATCCAATTCTTGGGAGGAAGTTAGTGGTTATCGATTACCAGCCAGAGATGGTATAAGAATGGCAAGTAAAACTGCCCCTCTTGATCTTCTTGCTGTGCCAGTAAAAATTAAAGGAGATGAATAATGAATTTTATTAGTAAATATTTTTTAACACTTCTCCTTTTTGTAAGCTTCTTATCTATTTCACAAGAATCAGAAGAAGCCGTACCAACTAATTTAGATAAATTATTGGAACTTGTGAAAGAGGGTAAAGATCAAGAACAAGCTGAAAATGATCAGAGAGAGGAAGAATTTAAAAACTCAAGAAATCGTCAGCAAGAAATCCTTAGCGCCGAGCAAAGAGAGTTAGCAAGACAAGAGAGAATAGCTGACGAGTTGGAAGAAATTTTTAGAGCTAATCAAGAATTATTAAGAGTTGCCGAGGAGGCCTATCTAAAACAGTTAGGGTCTCTAAATGAACTTTTTGGACATATGCAGAGCATAAGTACTGATTCAAGAGTAACTTTTGAAACATCCCTAACTGCAGCAGAATTTGGAAAAGAAAGAGAGTCATTTCTTGGTGATTTAACAAGAAAAATGGGCGAATCAACACAGCTACCTACAATTTCAGAGATTGAAAGAGTCTGGTATGAGATTATGCGTGAAATGAAAGCAACTGGTGAAGTTGTAAAATTTGAAACTAATGTCATCAATGTAGACGGAACTCAAGTCAATTGTGAAGTTGTTAGAGTTGGTGTTTACAATGCTGTTTGTGGAAATAAATATTTAGAGTATGTTCCTGCAAAAGGTCAATATCAGTTTCTTGCAAGACAACCAGCTGGCAGGTACACAGGTTCTGCTGGAAGAATATCAAGGGCTGATGCATCAAGCGGATATGTAAGTTTTTCCATAGATCCAAGTGGTCCTTCAGGTGGTGCTTTACTCGCGAACCTTATACAGAATCCTTCATTACTTGAAAGAATAGATCAAGGGGGGATTATTGGATATATCATCCTGGCTATTGGTGGAATAGCTCTTGCATTTGCTATCTACAAATATGTAATTCTGTATCTAATGAATAGAGATGTTAATGATCAACTTGGAAGTGATCATGCTGGCGACAATCCTTTAGGAAGAGTGCTAAGTGTTGGTCAAACACATATGAAAGATGAAATTGACAGATTAGAGCTGAAGCTAGCTGAAGCTATAATGGCGGAAAGGCCTAGCATTGAAAGAGGAATCAGTTTTGTAAAAATTGTTTCAGTTGTTGCACCGCTAGCAGGTTTGTTAGGAACGGTTACTGGTATGATCATTACTTTCCAACAAATTACCTTGTTTGGTACTGGTGATCCTAAGATCATGGCAGGAGGAATTTCCCAAGCACTTGTGACAACTGTATTAGGTCTAGTTGTTGCAATACCTACCACACTAGCTCACTCATTCTTGCAATCATCAGCAAGATCAGTCGTTGATGTTCTTGAAGAACAGGCAACAGGTATAGTGGCAGAAAAAGCAAAATAATTATGTATTTTCTTACGGAAGTTTATATAGCTTTAAGGGATTTCATGGAATCTGGAGGCCCAGTTCTCTGGTATATTGCTTTATTAGTAACGTTTATGTGGGCTTTAATCCTTGAGAGAATATATTACTTTTTATTTGTTCACGAAGAAATAGCAGGGTCTATAAGAAAAAGATACTTGGAAATGTCATTTAAAACACCTTGGCACAAGTATCAGGCAAAAAGTAGGCTGATTTCAGAAGGAAAAATTTCAATAAATAAAAATGTGCAACTTATTACGGTCTGTATTGCGTTATGCCCACTCTTTGGATTGATGGGCACTGTAACTGGAATGATAGAAGTATTTCAAGTTATGGCGTTCACTGGAGGAGGTGATGCAAGATCAATGGCAGGAGGTGTTTCAAAAGCAACCCTTCCAACTATGGCAGGCATGGTTTCTTCACTATCAGGCGTGTTGGTTATGATTTGGATAAAAAACAAAGTGGAAGAAAATGAATTACTAATGGGCGAATATGTTACACACAGCCCTGTTAAAGGAGATAAATAATGAGAAGAACTGCAATTTCAGCTGCATCAAGAGAAGAAGAAAGCGAAATAAATTTAACACCTATGTTGGATGTGGTGTTTATAATGCTGATTTTCTTTATTGTTACAGCTAATTTCATCAAAGAGCCCGGACTTGAGGTAAACAGACCTGACTCAGATACATCGGAGATTCAAGAAAATGCTGCGATTCTTATAGCAATTGGTAACAATGATGAAATCTATATGGATGGAAGACGTATTGATGTAAGGCAAGTAAAAGCTAATGTTTTAAAACTTTTAGCTGATAATCCTCAAGGCTCAGTTGTGATACAAGCTGATGAGGCAGCAAGTGCTGATGCCATAATTCAAGTTATGGATGGCTCAAGAGACGCTGGAGTTTTTGACATTTCTTTGGCTGCAGAACCAAATTAAATAAATGATTACAGTAGGAAATTTTGTAATAACAAGAAGACATCTATTCATTTCAGGCGCTCCTGTTGCTGGTTTTTTATTGTTTCTTTTTATGGTTGCCTTAATAAGTACTGGAGATGCTGGAGATATAAATAAAGGTCGTAAAATTGGGAATGTTATCATGCCTGAAAGAGAAATTGAGACATTGATCACTGATGAAATAGAACCTCCACAAGAACCTGAAACAGCACCACCAGAGATTGCTCCTCCTCAACTTGATGTTACACCAATAGCTGTCTCAGCCTCCTTGAGCAAGCCTCAAATAAATTTTAATTCTGGGAGTGGTTCCATGTTTAGAGACGGAGAATATATTCCTCTTTTTAAAGTACAACCTGTTTACCCACGAAGAGCACAAGAAAGAGGGACAGAGGGTTACGTTATTGTTGCCTTCACTATTACAGAATCTGGCACCATAACTGATCCATATGTCATTGAGGGAAAATGTAGATCAGTAACTAATAGAAGTGGTGATTTTAATAACTGTACTATGTTTAATAGCGCTACAATGAGAGCAGCACTTAAGTTAAAATATAAACCTACAGTTAGGGATGGAAGGCCAGTAGCGGTTGAAGATGTTCCGCACAAATTCACATTTGAACTGGAGGAGTAGTTATGCTGAGATTAATACTATTAACAACAATTTTATTCTCTTTTAATTCATTCGCCGATGAAGTTGATGGATTACCAGAATTAGCTACTGAATCAGAGAAAAGAAAGCTTCAAAATAAAAGGTCAAAGGTCTTAACCCCTTCGGTTGCAAAAAGAGTTCAAAGAATAGTTGAAAACCTAGATCAAGCAGGGCAGCTTGAAGAGGCAAAAGCCATATTATTAAAGGAAGCAGCAAAAGATAAATCTGTCAAAGCTGCAAGAGAAGCCTCTGCTAAAGAAAAAGACAGAGAGATTGCTAGGGCCGTTAAGAGAGCCGAAGATGAATTGCTGAGTCTTAGAGAAAGATTTGATAACTTAAAAAGTTATGATAAATCAATGTTCTATTATTACAGAGCATATGTAAATCTTGCCTACAAAGATGATTTACTAGGTGCGCGAAGTGATTATCTAAACCTAGTTAAAGAAAAAGATGCTCAAGAGAGAATTAAGTTAGCAGCTTATTACACAATTGCACAGCTATACCTTTCGGAAGAAGATTATGATAGAGGGATAAGCTATTTAATGAGATGGTTTAAAACAACAGATGAGCCAACTTCTCAAGCTTATGTTCTTCTAGCGCAAGCATACTACCTACAAGAACAATATCAAAAATCTTTTAACGTAATGATGGCTGCAAAAAGTTTGTCAGATAGTACAGGTGCAAGATTTAGAGAAAACTGGTATTCGATCCTTTTAGCTACAATGGGTGAGCTTAAAATGAGGAAAGAACAAATTCCATACTATGAAGAAGTGCTTGAGCTGTACCCAAAGAAAAGATATTTTGTTAATTTAGCAGGCCTTTACAACGAACTTGATAGGGCTAGAGATTATACATCTCTCTTAAAAACAGCTTATCAAAAAGAGCTCCTAGACAAACCTGCTGAGTTTCAATCTTTATCACAAATGCTGCTAGCAGCTGGTAACCCTTATTGGGCTGCAGAGGTAATTTTGACAGGGCTTTCATCAGTTGCTGGTCTGCAAGTCATTGATCAAGAATGTGCGTTAGGAAAAGTTTTAGACGAAAATGGAGATTTAGTTGTTGGCAGAGATGGGATACCAATTGAAGAGATGGTCTGTGAAGATATTTTGGGACCAGCTTTTGTTAAAGCAGGATCAGAATCAGCACTTGATAAGGAAGCTAAACCTTTCTTAGAGGAAGACAAAAGAAATTTAACAATTCTTGCTGAATCTTTAAGAGCTGCACAAGAAAGGACCCAAGCAATTTCAATCTTCGAGAAACTTGCCAAACTTACAGATGATGGAGAGGCTTATATAGCAATAGGAAACCTTTATTATCTTGAAAATAAAATTGATAAAGCGATTAATTCAATTAATAAAGGTTTGGAAATAGGAAAACTCAAAAATCCAGGTTTTGCTCAACTTACGTTAGGGCAAGCACTTTTTGAGCTACAAAGGTTTGATGAGGCAAGAGATGTTTTCACAGTCGCATCAGAGAGTGAAAAAGATTCCGTAAGTAAATCAGCAAAAGCGTGGCTTAAATATACAGATAATGAGCAAGAAAGAGTGAAAAACCTCGAACTAAGAAGAGAGTTTATAAACTCTTAACTTTTAGATACTCTTTTATAGAAAAATCATATTCATTTATATCAGAGCTGGAATAATTCTTCGAGCTAATCTCATTCCATTTGCTAAGATCGAATTTTGGGAAGTAGACGTCTCCCTCGAGTTTGTCAGCTTTCACCCAGGTAATTACAAGTTTGTCTAAAAATTTGAAACCCTCTTCAAATACTCTAGACCCACCAATTAAAACAGCTTCGTTTTGCCCAGCACTACTACAAAAATCTTTTGATATCTTCAAGGCGTCGTGAATGCTTCTTGTATAACTAATTTCTTCTTCTATCCCATCCTGACTAGAGATAACAATATTAAATCTATTTGGGAGGGGCCTCCCTATTGACTCAAAAGTTTTCCTCCCCATTATAATTGGCTTATTTAATGTGTAATCTTTAAAATGCTCCAAATCATCTTTCAGTTTCCAAGGTAGATCATTATTTTTCCCTATAAGTAGCTTTGAATTCATAGCAACAACTGCAGATACAATCATATTGCTACTTTAGCTGGGATATGCGGATGAAATTGGTAATCTAACAATTCAAAATCGTCAAAAGAAAAATCATCTATATTGTTTTGGTTCTTTATTTTAATTTTTGGGGCTTGTAAGGGTTTTCTTGATAATTGTTCTTCTGCTTGTTCAATATGATTTAGATAAAGATGCACATCGCCAAACGTATGAACAAAGTCGCCTACCTCTAGATCACATACTTCAGCAACCATGTGTGTGAGGAGTGCATATGAGGCCATATTAAAGGGGACTCCTAAAAAGATATCAGCACTTCTTTGATATAGCTGACAAGATAGTTTTCCATCTTGCACGTAGAATTGAAAAAGAATATGGCATGGAGCTAATGCCATGCTGGGGATATCTGCCACATTCCAGGCGCTAACAATATGTCGCCTGCTAGAGGGGTTTTCTTTTATTTGATTGATGACACTAATAACTTGGTCATATGTTTGTCCGTTACTCTGCCATTTTCGCCATTGTTTACCATAAACTGGGCCAAGATCTCCGTTTTCATCTGCCCACTCATCCCATATCCTTACACTGTTATCTTTTAGATATTTTATATTTGTTTCCCCTCTAAGAAACCAGAGGAGTTCATAGGCCACTGAATGAAAATGGATTTTCTTTGTTGTAAGCAAAGGGAACGATTCATTAAGATTAAATCTCATTTGGTGGCCAAAAATTGAAAGAGTACCCGTTCCGGTTCTATCCTCTTTATGGCCGCCTTTTTCTTTTACTTTTTTAAGTAGATCAAGATACTCTTGCATTATTATTTTTAAGAATTAATAGACCTAATAATATCATAGGAATAGATAACAACTGACCTTGAGATAAAAAACTAAACAGTAAAAAGTCATATCCATATACATAATCTGGAACTCTAAAGAATTCAGCAGCCGATCTTGCTACACCATAGCCAATTAAAAAAAAGGCAGAGTGTTTTCCAAATGAGTTCTGATCTCTAGAGAGTATATTCAAAAAAATAAATAATACTAATCCCTCAAGGAGAGCTTCGTATATTTGCGATGGATGTCGAGAAATCTGATCAGGGTCTGTTGGAAAAATCATTCCCCAACTTACATCTGTTGGTCTTCCATAAAGTTCAGAATTTATAAAATTTGCGATTCGACCAAAAAAAAGAGCGATTGGTATCGAGGGTGATATCCAGTCTGTAATCTCAAAAAACCGAAGATTATTTTGCTTACCAAAAATATACATAGAGAGCATGACACCTATTAAGCCTCCATGAAAAGACATCCCACCTTGCCAAATCTTAAAAACATAAAATACGTCATCAAGCTGGAGGTGCATTTCATAGAAAAGTACATTCCCAATTCTTCCTCCAATTACTGCTCCAAAAAAAAGACCATATGTAAAGATTAGGTCACTCGTTTGCTCATTATTTAAACGGATATTAAATTTTTTTCTTGTTGAGAGTACGTGTAGATAAACCAAGTAAGCCCCAAGTACATAAGATATCCCATACCAATATATATTAATTGAGTCGCCCCAAAAGCCAGATATTGGAATGCTAACTGCAACAGGATCAAGAAAATCAGGATAATTCATTATTTCATAAACCAATAAATTGCAACAGGAATTAGGTGAACAGCAAATATAAGCTGCAAGAATTTATCATTTAATTTATGTGCAAGTTGTGTGCCGATTTTTGCAAAGAAATAACTAAATATTGTTATTCCCAATACACCTGGAAGGTAGATATACCCTAAAGAATATTCTGGTAAAGCATTCAATCCATATCCAAGTATCATATAGGAGGTTGCAGCAATAATAGCAATTGGAAATGCGCAAGCTGCTCCAGTTCCTACAGCTTTTTTCATTTCCATCCCAGAAATTTTAAGGAGAGGAACGCTAAAAATACCACCACCTATCCCAAATACCGAAGATAAGTACCCAATAACCCCTCCCGAAATATTGAAATAAAGAAATCCTGGTTCTTTTTTTGCACGAGGCATTTCAAGATTGATGAATAAACGTAATGACATGATAGTTACAAATATAGCAAGCATCTTTTTAAAAATATCTCCTTCTATACTTACGACAAATGTTGCACCAAACCCAGCACCAAATAGAATCCCAAAACTTAATTGAAGAAATCTTGGAATGGATAAAGATTTTTTCTTATAGTGGGAGTAGGCTGCTGATGATGAGGTAACAATAATGCAAGCAAGAGCAGTTCCAATTGATAGTGGTATTGCAATTTCTTCACCCAGACCCCTTTCAGTTAGAATGAAATGCATTACAGGAACTATAATTAAACCACCTCCAACACCAAATAGGCCTGCCATTGTTCCAGTAACAATCCCTACAATTGCGAAAATTATTATATCAATCATCCTGCTTAAGCTTTTTTGTTTCCTTATCACCAATAGACACTAGCTTTTGAACTCTAGAGGAAATTGAGCCAGTTCCATCAAAAAGCTTATTTTTTGCATCATCAAACTTCTTTTGACTTTGATTAATTGAATTACCTAGACTCTCCATCACATTAGTAAACCCATTGAGTTTTTCAACTAATTTCTGAGCCTCTTCATAAACCATAAAAACACTCTCTTTCTGACCATCTATTCTCCAAAGGTTTTCAACCATTTTTATAGATATATGTAATTGAGACGGACTAATCAAAGCAATTTGTTTTTTTGTAGCATATGTCAAAAGCTCTCTATCGAATTTTAAGGCCACATTTAATGCATCATCTATTCCGAGAAATAAAAAAGTGATATCTGGTGTAGTTAATTTTTCAATCTCGTTATATTTTGTTTCATTCAATTCTTTAATCCTATCTCGAAGGTTCTTTGAATGTTTTTTCCCGTATTCTTCTCTTTTTTCATTTTCAGCAGAGCAATAGTTGTCATATTCTCTAAACGAAAACTTTGAATCTATAACGATATGCCTTTTTTGAGGCAGATATATTACAGCATCAGGCCTTTTATTTTTTACACCATCATCATTATTGACCGTGAAATTCTCTTGGAGCTTGTAGTGGACACCTTCCTCTAAGCCAGAATTTTCTAACAAAATCTTTAACTTCATTTCACCGTAATCTCCTTGTGTTTTACTATCCCCCTTGAGAGCCTTTGTCAGATTTGTTGTATCGCTTGTAATTTGATTTGTTTTTTCAATTAGACCATCTATTGTGGTTTTGGTCTCAACATGAAGTTTTAATTGTTGCTCAGAATTTCTTTTAATTTCATCTTCAAATTCTTTTATCCTATCCCTAAATGGTTCAATAACTTTCTCCAAACTTTCTTTAGATAAATTTTTATAATCATTTTCTTGTTCTTTAAACGATTTTGAAATTCTGGATGTAAAATAAAAAAGACTTCCTATAATTATTAACCCTAATACCGTTATGATTAGAAAAACTGATAAAATTATATACGTTGTATTCACATGAGTATTTTAGAACAAATTAAGACTGAACTCCCATGGCTAGATGATAAAGTCGCCTTTGATTTAACAAGAGGCAAGCCCTCTCCTGACCAATTAAGTATGACAGAAAAGACTTTTAGCAGTCTTGCTATGCCTTTTGAAATGGATGGTATCGATTTAAGAAACTATGGCACACCGGAAGGAATACCATCTGCAAGAGAACTAGGCTCTAAGATTCTCTCAACACCCTTGGAAAGAACCCTCGCACTCGATAATTCTTCTTTAACAATAATGCAGCAAATATTGTCATGTAGCTATCATTTAGATTTCTCAAGAAGTAGCTTATCTGCTAAAAGTAAATTTTTATGTCCAGTCCCAGGTTATGACAGACATTTTAAGCTTTTAGAAAATTTTGGGATCCAGATGATACCAATGCCATTTCAAAGTGATGGGCCTGATCTTGTGTCTTTAAAAGAACTATTGAACGAACATAAAGATATACATGGAATAGTGTGTGTGCCACGGCACTCAAATCCAACTGGTCATGTTTACTCAGACCAAAATGTAAGAGAGATGTTTAGCCTCTTAAAAAAAAGAAGTAATAATTTAATGATACTTTGGGATAATGCTTACGCATGCCATGATCTTAAAAGCACAGAATCACAATTACCTATCTTTGGCATGGCTGAGGAGTACGATCTTCAAGATAATTTATTTGTCATTGGTTCGACATCAAAGATTACATTAGCAGGTTCTGGAATTGCTTTCTTTTCAAGCAGTCAAATCAATAATAATAAATTTATTGATTACAGAAATTCTCTTACACCTGGACCAAATAAAATAAATCAAGGGCTGCATGTAAGCTACTTCAAAAAAGTTAGTTTAGAAGAACAGATGTCAGAATTAAGACAACTTCTGCTTCCTAAATTTGATCTTGTTGACGGGCATTTGTCTAGATTAAAAGAGCAGGGGCTTTGCAATTTTACGAGCCCATCTGGAGGTTATTTTATTTCTTTTGACTCAATACAAGCTAGAGCAAGCGATATCATTAAAAATTGTGGAGATCTTGGTCTTACCCTTTTGCCTATTGGTTCCTGCTTTCCTTATAATAATGATCCTAATAATTCAAACATAAGAATTGCTCCAACCTGTCCTGACCTTGCTACACTCGATAAGTGTTTAAATATATTTACAAAAGTTGTAAAAAAATTGAACTAACTTAATCCACTTCAGTCAAAAGAATAAGATATAACTTAAATGTGAAGTTTAGTCATAGTCTGCCCAAATTATATTTGCGGCAACTGACCTGAAAGGGCGCCACTTCCTTGCTATTGAAGTCATATCCTCAACTGTTGGGCGCGTTTTCAGGTCTTTTAGTCTTCTAACTCCTTCTTGCAGGCCAATATCATTTTCAGGCCAAATATCAGGCCGATCTAAAGATGCCATTAGGTAACAATCAGCAGTCCATTTTCCTATACCTTTAAATTTGCAAAGATAACTTCTTGCTTCCTCATCTGTCATATCTACAATTTCTCCATAGTTAAGATTTCCATTTTTTTCCTCTTTTGCTATCCCTTGTAGATATGAAATCTTTGGTCCACTTAAACCGGCTCCTCTAAGATGTTTTATACTTAATTCCAGAAATCTATCTGCACTCACATCATGCATTAGTGTTTTTACCTTATTTTTTATTGAGTTTGCTGCCTGTACCGAAACTTGTTGCTCGATGACGAGATATAAGATACCAGCAAAGCCCTCTGGTCGACGAAAAAAATCTATTTCTTCTTTTGAGATGATCTTTTCAAAACATGGTTCAACTTTAAGAAGGTGTTTAATACCTTCACTATAAAGGGTTTTGTTCACCTTCGCTGTATTCCTTTCGCTGTCATAAAGCTTAAGAATTCATCAAACTTGTCTTGACCAAAAAAGTACTTACCATCGTGCACTAACAGCGGCACTCCATGATGTCCTGCAGCAAGTTGTTCTTCTTGATTTTTTTTTATATCAGAAATAATTTTTTCTTTTTGATCAGTTACTTCTTTTTCTAACTCTTTTAGATTCAAACCAACCATATCACAAACTTTATTTAAATTATCTTTTTCAAACCATCCCATATGACTGCCAAATATATTGTTTGATAAAGCTTCTGCAAAATTTATACCTTGACCACGGTAGTGTGCCACCTGACCTAAATGACAAATATAAAAAATATACGGTTGCTCTGATGAAATTCTTCCTGTTAGAAGATTTTGTCGTATTGGGTCTGGTTTAGGTCTAAAAAATGGCATTCCTAATTTTTTAGCAACTCTGCGGTAGTCCAATAGACGCCAAAAAAAATACGTAAACATATTTCTATATCTAAAGAAGTTTGGCTCTCTAATTGCTAATGGGTATACCAATTTAAAGTTAACATCTACTTTATATTCTTCAATAAGTTTTTTTATTCGTGGAAGGATAAAGTAAGAATAGGGACTTCTATAAGAAAAATAAAAATCAACTTTCATCTCAATATATTATCATTTAGTATCTTTATTAAGGGTACAAAATGAGCGGAAAAGTATATATCGTTGCAAATCTTGAAGTAATTACAGATAGGAACAAGTTTAGAGATTATGAAAGAGGGTTAGTGAAATCATTAGGACGACATGGTGGAACCTTACATTCGTTTAGTGATAATGTTGAGTGCTTAGAGGGTGATAACCCACCAAAAGGAAGGCTGGTAATATTTTCATTTCCTACAAATCAGAATGCCGATGCATGGTGGGCTGATGAAGAATACCAAGAAGCATCCAATATAAGAAGAAAATATTCTGTAACTAACTTTATAGCCAAGCTTGATGAATTGCCACCAAGAAATTAGTTTGTAACCCAAACTGACTCTTCATCTTCAATAGGACCATCTTCGCTTACTTCCTTGAGAGTACGATCAATTTCTATATTAGCTAAGAGAGGTGGCTTATATAGTGTTTCTGTTGCTCCATCTGAATGTTGCTTAATTAGGGCTAAAAGCTCAGTAGTTTTTTCTGGATGCTCTAACGAAAGTTCTATCTGCTCGGTTGGATCTTCTGCCAAATTATATAGCCATTTTTTATCTGGATAATCTGCTACTTGTAGCTTCCAATTGTCTTTAATGACAACTTTGTTATGTCCTGTTTTCCAAAAGATTGGCCTTGAATTTAGATCGTATTGATCTGAGAACAGATCAATCCCGTCTACTTCATGTTCTAGAAGATTATCAACTAAACCATGAATGGTTGGCATTATATCAATATGGGTTGCTCTTTGAGTTAATTGCCGCTGCTCTATCCCGTCTTTCCAAAAAATTAAAGGTACTCTTATGCCCCCTTCAAACAGTGTTAATTTCCAACCACGATAAGGCGAATTTATATACCTAAGTCCAATATATCCTGCGCCACCATTATCACTTGTAAAAATAATCCAGGTATTTTCACTCAAGCCATTTTCTTGTAATGATTCCACTATCCGACCAACGCTTCGATCAAGAGATTTTATCATTGCTGCATAAACTCTCTCAACATGATCACTAATATATGTAAGCTCATCATAATCAGATTTAAGTGCTTGTAGAGGCGTATGAACCCCCCAATGAGCTAAATATAAAAAGAAAGGTCTATTCTTATTCGATTCAATTACTTTGATAGCTTCATCTGTATAGTAATCTGTGAGGTATCCCTTTGGTTTAAACCAATTATCTCTTTCTGAACTCTCGTTAAATGAGGCTGCGTAGTCCAATATGGCCCATAAAAATTTATCAATCGGATCCCATGGCAAATATGCGTTAACAACATTTGGATCATTCTCAGGCATGAAAAGCCCACTAGCCATCATTAAACTTTCATCAAAACCTTGTGTTAGAGGAGCAAATTTTGGCCCTCTACCTAGATGCCATTTTCCAATATGAGCTGTGTAGTAACCAGCTTCATTTAATGTCTCTGCAAAAGTAATTTCCTCAGGAGGTAGACCCTGATTATCGAATAAAGGGTTGTTTTCTACGTTTTCAGCGAGATATCGAGTTTCCTCTGGATTGAAAAGATTTATAGATCTTGCCATTCCGTCCGGAACTGGGGTAAATTCATACCCGGTTGACGATGCATACCTCCCGGTAACAATCATTCCTCTCGATGGGGCACAAGTTGCACTTCCAGAATAAGCATTCTTAAATTTAATACCTGTATTTGCTATAAAATCTATATTAGGTGTATTCACTGTGCCAGAAGGATCAAGGTTGTCATAGTTGGTCATATCATTAATGCCAAGATCATCAGCAACTATGACAATAATATTTGGCCTACCATCATCTCTTAGATCTGGTCCTTGCTGCCATACCACTTCTTGGTTTGGCCCTACATTATCTTTAGGAGCTGCAATTTGAACTAATATTAAAAATAGTATTTCTTTCCAAAAAATAAAACCTAATCCAGTAATGATTAAGATACCAAATACCACCTTTTTCATCTTTTCCTTATATAAAGCAATATTCCTAACCCAATTATAAAAAATATTATTATTGCAGGTGGAATTAGTTCAGAGAGCCTTCTCTTTGTTGTATTAACAGTCATCTCATCAGCCCAATAATAATCTGATCCAAGATCAATAACCCCGTTTTTTTTAACATATTCGTTGTAATTGTTTAATAACTGTCTAAATATTTCAGGTTTTTCTTCTGCAAGATCATCAGTTTCTCCGGGGTCATTAGTTAAGTTATATAGATGCCAAATATTATCTCCCGTGGGAGGCCTATTGCGTAAGATTTTATAATCACCTTTAAATAATGCTGAATTACCAGTTACTTCTAGTCCAATATATTCGGTTTCACTATAAACTTTCTTTAGCGAACCTTGTAAAACTTGATCTAATGATTTCCCTATAATTCTTTTAGGGATGTCACCATTAATCATTTTTGATATGGTTGCCGCAATATCCGTTACAAATGTAAACTCTTTATATACTCCTTGGACAACACCACTGCCGGAGATTATTAGTGGAACTTTCAACCCCCCCTCATTCATATGAAATTTAAATAAATGATGAGGTGAAGCCATTGCTTGAGCAAACTCTGGGCCTATGAATACGTAGCTATTTTCCTCGCCCAAAGTTTCTATTTTTCTATCATAGGATGTTGTTTCTATCCAGGCTCTCCACGCAAGATGATCTCCTGGATCATTGCCTTCAGGGCCGTTATCAGATGTGATGATGAAAATAGTATTATCAAATAAATTATTTTCTTTAAGATAATCTATTAATCTTCCAACATGAAAATCCATTGCATTCAGCATACCAGCGAAGACAGCTGCACTTTTTATCAATAATTTTTTCTCCTGCTCATTAACGTCATCCCAGTTCTTAAAGGAACTCAAAGAATCTACAATTGGTTTGTCTCCAGGAAATAGTCCTTTATCTTGGACTGCATTTAATCTTTTTTTTCGTAAAATTTCCCAGCCTTGTTCATACATTGTGAGGTATTTATTTGTATATTCTTTTGGCACCTGCAGGGGGATATGCTGTGCCTGAAAGGAGATATAAGAAAAGAATGGCTTATCACCTTTCCCACTATCAATGTAATTAATCATCTCATCAATTATGAATTCAGATGAGTAAAAGTTTTCAGGAAGTTCCGTTGGTTCTCCATTTTTGAACCATGGCGCTTCTTTGTAGTATGGAAGATAAGAATGATTTGAAAAATTATCACCGCCTGTAGCATCTAAAATAAAAGTCTTTTCAAACCCTCTATTGAAAGGCAAAGCAGAGGTTTTTTCACCCCCAAATCCCAGGTGCCATTTTCCAGTCATATAAGTTTGGTAGCCTTCAGTTTTAAGAATTTCTGCAATAGTTAAAGCTTCAGGAACCAGATAACCTTCATACCCCGGTATGCTTGTTAATTTTCTTGGAAGCACTTCAGGAATCATAGGTATGCCTGTATTATGGTTATCCATCCCAGTTAAAAGCATGGCTCTTGATGGCGCACATTCTGGAGAAGTGTGGTAATTAGAAAATATCAGACCATTATCTGCCAGCTGATCAATATTAGGAGTATCGATTTCACCCCCATACGCACCTAAATCGGTAAAGCCAAGATCATCAATGATTATCAAAACAATATTGGGCCTCTCGTTGCCATAAAACGCAAAACTTAGTAATGTAAGTAAGATAAAAATTCTCATCTAGGATATTATGACAAAATTAAGGGAAATTTTTACAAATCTAGTAACAATCTATTTATTTTTATGGTGCATTATTACAGCCTTTACCCCTTACTTTGGATATGAATTATTTATGCCTTTTACTTTTCAAGAGCTTGAAAATACAAGCTTTAATTATGTAAGGCTCCTTATTCTCAAGTCTGGAGCTCTTACAACAATGGCACTATTCATTATTAATTTTTGGCGACATAGAAGACCTCTATCTGCAATTGCTCCAGTCGTAGTTATTTGCTATTCATTGGTCTTTTTTGAACTCTTATCAGTCGTCACATTGCAACAATTTACTGAATATGAAACAAATATTTATCTGCTTATTTTTTTCATAACAGCAGGCGGGCTATTACATTTTAAAAACATAAAAAACTCGGAATCAATTTTTTCTCGATAAGATTTATTAGGGTCCCACTTAGCATTATAAAATGATAAAGCTCTTTACCTCCCCAACACCAAATGGCTATAAAATTTCATGCTTGCTGGAAATGCTTGAAATGCCATATGAGTTTGAGTTGGTAAATCTATCAGAAAATCAGCAGTTTACAGAAAAATTTAAATCAATAAGCCCAAACTCTAAGATCCCAGCAATAGAGGATACTGAAAATAACTTAGCCTTATCTGAATCTGGAGCAATCATGATCTACCTTGCTGAAAAGTCTGGAAGATATCTTCCTGGAGCAGGTGAAGAGAGGTTTAAAGTTCTTCAATGGTTAATGTTTCAGATGGCGCATATTGGTCCAATGATGGGCCAAGCAAATGTCTTCCATAGATATTTTCCTAAAAAAATTCCTGAAGCAATTAGTAGATATCAAAATGAATGTAGACGCTTATTTGAAGTTTTAGAGTCTGAACTATCTGATAAACAATGGCTCACAAAAGATTTTTCAATTGCAGATCTTGCTATTTGGTGTTGGGTTAGAACTTATAAATGGTCAGGTGTAAGCATTGATGGATTAGAAAATCTTCAAAGATGGCTTCAAGAAATAAAAGAACTACCGGGGGTCCGTGCTGGACTTGATGTACCAATCCCAGTAGAGGAGCTTAAAAAAATTGTTCAGGACCAAGATAGAATTAAATCATCTCAAAAAATTATCACTAAATAAGACTATCTTTTACAGAAGGCCTCAAAAGTTTTTGCATAATTTGCTGCAACTTGTGACAGGGCAACACCGCCTTCTGCAATTTTATCTGATTCTAGTTCTTTTCCCTGCTGCTTTAACTTGTCAGACTCTTCAAGTAATTCATAAGAAAAGTAGATAAATAACCCAGCTGCTTCGCTTATTTTTTTACAATCTTCAGCCTTCCAGTAACCTAAGCTCTCTTTCATTTTTCTCATCTCCTTCTCTTTGCCCTTCTCTTTATGATCATCGGAAGACAATTGGTGTGAAAAAATTACAAAAAAAAGTGTTAACAACAATCGAAACATTCAATAACTCCTAAAATAGTGTACATTTATATTACAAGAAAAATGAGAAGAATTGTAAGGCTTACACACCGCTACCTAAGTTTTTTTATTTCTATACAGTTATTACTTTGGACTGTATCAGGAATATATTTTGCCTTTAATAAGATAGAAGAAGTAAGAGGTGAGCAGTACAGGTTGGAAAATAATTTTAGTGCTGATCTGTCAAAGATAAATTTCTCTTTAGATAATGCCACTAATATAAAAATTTTTGACCGGTTGGGAGAGCAAATTATTTTTGCTAATGTAGGAAAAAATAAATATCTAAATATAGATGGTATTGAAGTTGCTAAGATTGGACCAGATGATTCAATGAAAATTGTTGAGCAAAGCACAACCTTAAAACCAATAGAATCAATTGAGATTAATAAGAACCAAATTGGCTCTGAATACAGAGGAAGGCCATTACCACTTTATAAAGTTCTTGCTGAAAACGATCAACAAGAAAAAATAAATGCTTATGTGAATCCATATTCCGGGGAAATTGTAGCAATCAGATCAGATCAGTGGAGATCATGGGATCTGATGTGGGGGTTTCATATCATGGATTGGCGCGAAAGAGATAATATAGACAATATTTTATTAAAGGTTTTCTCAATTCTTGCTCTTGTTAGTTCGCTTACAGGAGTGGTGCTTTTTTTTAGGTCAAAAAGATCACAATGAATCTATTAAAGAGGGATGAATAGGCTTTCCATCTCTTAAATTTAGACCATTAAATAAGTGATTATCATCATTAAGTGCTTTCTCAATACCTTTTCTACAAAGATCTTTAATATAGGGAAGGGTTGCTTCATTTAAAGCAAGTGTAGCAGTTAATGGAACTGCGCCTGGCATATTTGTTACACAATAATGAACAATATCTTTATATAAAAATGTTGGATTGTCATGTGTGGTAGGTTTACTTGTTTCGACACAACCCCCTTGATCAATTGAAATATCAACAAGCACACTGCCTGGTTTCATAGCGTTAATCATATCTTCTGTAATTACTATCGGAGCTTCTTTCCCAATTACATATACAGACCCTATAACCAAATCAGCATCACTTATTGATTCTCTGATAATTTCGGGAGAGGAAACAAGGTAATCAATATTTTCAGCGCCTAACTCTAGTCTAAGCTTATTAAGTTTTTCATGAGACATGTCGATTACTCTCACAAATGAGCCTAATGAGAGAGCTTTTTTTATCGCTTCTTTTCCAGCAACTCCAGCTCCAATAACAGTAACATTTCTAGGCCTTATATCACCAACCCTGGTTAATAATGTCCCCATGCCTCCATTGGGCTTTAACAAAAAGTACGACCCAACAACTATGCTTATTTGTCCTGCAATCTGACTCATTGGTGAAAGCAATGGAAGTGTTCCATCATCTGCAGTCACTGTTTCGTACGCAATTCCAGTCGTGCCTGTATTAATAAGTTTTTTTGAATTTTCTTTATCAGCTGCTAAATGTAGATAGGTAAACAAAGTTTTTGATTCATCTAGAAATTTGTATTCTTCCAGTAAGGGCTCTTTAACTTTAATAATTAATTCTGACTGCTCAAATACTTCATGTGCACTATCAACTATTATTCCTCCATAATCTTCATACATCTTATCTGTAAACCCAACACCTATGCCTGCACTCTTTTCAATAAATATAGTCTCACCTTGATTTGTAAGCTCCTGAACTGAATCTGGAGTCAATCCAACTCTACATTCATTGTTTTTAATTTCTTTTGGTACGCCTACATTCATAATTTGAAATCATATCAGTTATTCTTAAACTAATATTTATAATTGGTTTATTATCAACGAATGTTATCTTTTTTAAAAATTTTTCTTTATGAATAAAGTTTGTTTAGTTTTAGGTGCAGGAAGAGGTATTGGGGCAACGGTTGCGAATACATTCTCAAAAGAGGGATATCATGCTTATTTATGCAGAAGGTCAAATCAAGAAGGCTTAGACGAATCTATTCAATTAATTAAGAAACAAGGAGGGTCAGCATCTGGCCAGTTATTAGACGCAACAAAAGAAAATACTATAGAAGAGCTAATTAAATATATTGAAAATGATATTGGTCAAATAGAAGTTTTAATTTATAACCTTGGTGCTCAAAGTGGATTTAAGTCATTACAGGAAACATCGCTAAAAGAATTTGAATGGGGCTGGAAAATGGCAAGCCAGGGGTTATTTCGCTCTGCAAAGGTTATATGCCCATTAATGGCAGAAAGAGGTAAAGGAACAATTATTGCTACTTCAGCAACAGCAGCAATGAGAGGAAATAAAAATCAACATTCACATGCATCTGCAATGGGTGCAAGAAGATTACTGTGTCAGACTCTAAATGATGAGTTTGCAAAACAAGGAATCCATATTGCCCATGTAATTGTTGATGGTATGGTCGATGCGCCAGATACATTAGGTAAAATTCTTGGCCCAGAATTATTTAAGGAGCTTAGAAAAACAAAAGGATCAAAGGATGGGTTAGTAATGCCCGAAAAAATCGCAGAAGCTTTCCTATATCTTCATAATCAGCATAGATCTACATGGACCCATGAATTGGATCTGAGATCTTTCTCTGATTCTTCTTGGTGGAACAGTAACTGAGCTTAGAATCTAAGCCTGAATTAATCTTATATTAGATTTATGTTGCCAACGCCTTCTCTGCCATTGTGCATTTCAGTTTCAAACTCAACCTGATCATTTTCATTTAAAGTTTCAATTCCACATTTCTGTAAAACACTGATATGAACAAATACATCTTTATCGCCACCCTCAGGCGCTATGAAACCATAACCCTTAGAGTTGTTAAAAAATTTTACGACACCTTTTTGCATTTTTTCTCCTTAATATCCAGCAATTATCTTTTAAAAGTAAATTGCCAATTCACACAATACATTAGTTGCAGCGGATGTCTACCTTTTGGAGAATATAAACAACTAAAGTTTAAAGTCGGTTTTGAGGATAAATTAATTTTTTTTGACGATTTCAAAATTTATTTCATAATGAAGTGATGAAAAGCGATTCGATATTTTTAATTGTTGTAGCAGCTGGAGTATTTTTAGCATCTCTTGGGTATGGTTTGTTTCCATTAACAACTTTGAAAAGTTTATA
>CENG01053367.1_pt1 | contig 36897 bp, 37 predicted proteins | sample 530131 | NCBI WGS metagenome assembly CENG01 (sample SAMEA2591057, study PRJEB7988) | marine metagenome | biome: marine biome (ENVO:00000447); feature: surface water (ENVO:00002042) layer; material: saline water (ENVO:00002010), including plankton (ENVO:xxxxxxxx) | depth 5 m
ATGGAAAGACTCAGAAGAAGACTGTAGGTAATCCTCAATTTACATTGATCATCAAATAACACAATAATGGCCATTGTAATTTACTCTGCTTCTTCTGTTTTGGCAGTTGTATCAATCCCATTGTTGATAGTCAAGTTCCTTATGCATCTAGTCGTGGACCTAGTTCTTGTTGGCTCATTTCTCCTATTCATGACCGCATTTGCTGGAGTCGGTCTGGCCAGTATGCTGGTCAAAGAGGATACCACTGATGACTATCTAGTGGCAGGAAGGGGGATGCATCCTGCACTCGCAGCATTGTCCGCAGTCAGTACTTGGAACTCCGGATACATGTTCATCGGATTCATAGGTTTCACATTCACGATGGGATACTCGATAGTTTGGATAGCGGTTGGGTCCATGATAGGACAGATTCTAGCATGGCTATGGCTGTATAAGTTCATACAGCAATCCGCTAATGAGAGGGGACTAAGGTCACTATCATCTCTAGTTTCGGAAGCAACTGGCTCTCCAGAGGCAAAGTTAGCAGCCATGCTTTCGATACTATTCCTCTCAGTATATGCCGCAGCTCAGCTAACTAGTGGCGGTAAGGCATTGTATGTGATGCTGGGATGGTCTGAGGTTGTAGGAATACTAATCGGATTCGTTTTGGTCGTTGCCTACTGCTATGCTGGTGGAATAAGAGCCTCGATTTGGACCGACGCAGCTCAGTCGAGCGTGATGATTGTGGGCTCTTCCCTACTATGCTGGGTAGCCATGGGAGAGGTTGGTGGCTTTGACGGCCTACACTCAGGCCTAGAGGAACAGAACGCCAATCTAACTAGCATCGTCCCAGCTGATTTGGGATTCGGATTGACTCTCTGGGCTTTCGCATTCTTCTTGGGTGGCCTTAGCGTAGCAGGACAACCGCAGGTCGTTAGCCGCGTTATGACACTAGGAACCGACGAGGATAGGAAGAAAGCAATGTTGTGGTTCTTTGCATGGCAGACCCCTTTTCTTCTCATCATGGTAATAATAGGACTAGCTAGTAGGGTGGTTTTCAGCGGAGCAGACTTCGATCCAGAGCTGGGCCTTCCAATGCTGGCAATGGAAACCTTGGGGCCCTTCTGGGTTGGATTAATTCTCGCATCCATATTCGCAGCGACTATGTCTACAGCTGACAGCCAGGTTTTGGCATGTACAGCGGCCTTCACTGACGATGTTATGCCTGAGATTAGCCAGGACCACAAGAAGACAAAGACGGTTACTCTAGCAGTGGCATCCTTCGCCACTGCTATCTCGATTTTCGGTCTCTACGTCCCCGGTGGGGACTCCGTATTCTCCCTAGTCGTACTTGCAGTGTATGGGCTCGGCTCCATCTTCGTACCTATTCTCATTATCAGATGGGCTGAATATGAGCCTGATACCACCCACACGATGGCAATGATGATTGCCGCTCTTACCGGGGTAATTGCCTGGAGATTGATGGGATTGAATGACGAGGTATTCGAGTCGATTCCAGGAATGGGGGCCGCCTTCATAACACACTTTGTTATGAATAAGATAAGATCACCTGAAATCTCCCCACTAGGCAGATATGACTGGCCAGATGATAGGAAGACGAGAGCCATAGCAGCAGCCTTGATTATACCATTTGGAGCAGTTGAAGCGACTTATGCAATATCCGGACCAGATGTAGCCGATTCAGTTTCTGGCCCATCTGGCGATTGGATAGTGGAGGCAAATTTCGGAAGTGAGCAACTCGCGGACGGATTTGAATATGTGAATGATGGAGAGACTATTTCCATAAATATGCACACAGACTCGATAGAGGATGCAGAAGACATCAATATCGTTGGAGTTAGGGCCACTCTAACTTATTCTGAGGATGAAACCAGTAATGGAATCGGCTGTAATGCACCAGGTGCTTCCAACTCCGATCCAGATACCATCACTTCTACAATGGCACACAATGAAAAGAATATGACAGAGAGTGGCCAGAACTCCGATGGCCCCCCCTCCTCACATTCGGTAGAAGTGGAGTGGTACGACTCATCAATGATAGGTAACGTCAGCAATGTTTCAAGATCACAAATCACAATGGGACTGGATTCTGGAGGAATTGGTTTAGGGGCATATGCACTTGACATTAGCGTTACAGTGGGTACTGGAGGAGCAATAGGATGCGCTCACACAGATGACGGCGAGGACGTCGAGTATCTAGTTGAGTTGATCACTCTAGAGTACTCAATAGAACCTGTTTGAAAGTATACAATCGATCAGGATGAGTGTTTACGGTGCCTTTTCGTGACCTTCCCCACGGAAGCTGTCAATTTCCTAGGTGCCCTGTTCCTAGCGGCCAGAGAGAGTAACCACCATCCCAGTGAGAGTAGAGCTGTGGAGACCATTATCACTGTCCCTACCCACATCACAATATTTCCCTCAGTAACAGGCCAAGCCCAGTAAGAGACCGAACCTACAACCATCACAAACAGTATTCTAGATGCTTCACTAGGAGTTTTCCAACCCCTGTGATCTTCTCTCGGAGCTAAGAGATAATCTAGCAAAGACACGAATCGACATCGAGCCCTAGCTTTTCAAGAAGTGTTTGCACTCATCAGATTTCAGAATAGTATTCCTGAGCTGCATCCTCTAGTTCTTGTGCTACCTTTTCCTCATTTAGAGTAAGGGTCCTACCATCTCTCCTGATGGCTCTTCCGTCAACAAAAACATCCATACATTGTGCTCCTGAGTAAATTAGGTTAGATAGGATCCTCCTACCTCCTCTGCCCCTTGGCCGCATTCGAATATCAGATAAGTCCCATGTAACCCAATCTGATGATCCTCTTGTTGCAAGTTGCCAGGTCTCTACAGGATCCAATATTGTCGCATCCCAATGATCGTGTTTCTGTATCAGGCTTGCAGCCCTTGCCTCAGCTCTCATATCAAGACCATTGTTACTTGCAGCACCATCGGTACCCAACCTAACGTCAACCCCTGCCTCAATCATCGCCGGATAAGACATAGTCCCGCCACATGCTAGCTTCTGGTTAGATACCGGGCAGTGAACCGCATGTGCGCCCTTTCCTGCAAGAATTCTCATCTCCTTTTTGGTCACCCATCCACAGTGAGCACAGACGGTCCCCTCGGTAAAATAGTCAATTGAATCCAAGTATTCTATGGGATACATCCCTGTCTTCTCATGGCACTGTGCTACTTCCTCTCTAGTCTCCGAGGTATGAATATGCAACCTTGCCCCAGATTCTCTGGACATCTCGCTAGCCTTTCTCAAAATCTCCTCTGAGCATGTGTAAACGGCATGGGTTGCTATCCCTATCTCTACCCTTCCCGAACCAAGCGGACCAGAGCGAATCAGGGAGTCCAGCTCCTTGAGGGCATTACCACTATCCGACTCACCTTCTTCAGAAGGTGGCCAGTCTGTCGTAGGTCCACAAATAACCCCTCTAATGCCAGATTCAGCGACTACTGGGGCTATTGAACCTGGGAAGTGGTACATATCGCAGGCAAAAGTAGTTCCACCCGAGATCATCTCAGCTACTGAAGCCCTAGTGCCGATAGATGCCAACTCTGGGGTCAGATTCATTTCACTTGGGAAAATACTAGTCTGCAACCAATCCATCAGAGCTAGACCTTCTCCCATGCTCCTATTGAGGGTCATCGGAAGATGAGTATGCCAGTTCTGAAGAGATCTAGTAATCACTAGGTCGCTTCCCTCGATGGTCTCTGTAACATCCTCATCTCCAGAGCTATGAGAGTATGAACCATCTTCGTGGATAAGGAAATCACCTTCTCTGACCCTCCCATCGTGATCGATGAGACGAGTACCTGTAATCCTCCTGACACCAGACTCCATGACTCCCCCAGAGGATATCGCACCTCAAGTTTCTCATGGTTAGTTACTTCTGGCAGTTGGCATGAATGGCATTAATCTCGTCGCCAAGCTCTCCATATTCCTAGTCTGGATGTATACCTTACCGGAACCATTGAATTCCAGAACAAGCCCCTCTCCCCCGAAAATCGCAGATCCCAAACCACCAACTTTGGACACATTATACGATAGTCCGGTGGTGAATGCCACAACATGGCCAGTATCAACTACTACTGGGGCATTGGGTGAGACTTCTATCTCCTTGATAGCCCCATATGAGGTGTAGAATACCTTACCCTCAACCCCTCTCGGAGCATGTGCCCTCAAGAAGAATGCACCTTCTCTTGAGAATAGGGACTTCGCCCCTTGGAATTTTGTATCCATGTCAACGCTCGGGGTACAAGCCATGAATGCCCCACCCTGCATGAAAAACTCCTCTCCTGGGGCTAGGTGGAACTCCATTATGTCACCAGGAGCGGAAGGAGCCAAAGATACCCATCCTCCAGAGCCACCAGCTGTGTATGTGTTCACGAAGAAGGACTCTCCTCCGACAGCGGATTTCACCACGCTCTTTAGGAATCCCCCGATTCCTCCGCCACTGCCCATACCGGTCTTCATATCGACTCCTCTAGACTGGGCTACCATAGCTCCAGGCTCAACTTTGAGAGATTCTCCGGGCCCCAAATTTGCAGTCATTAGTGTGAAGGCCGGTCTGAAATCATACTCTACGTCCATGGTTATCGCGTATTATGCGCACTTATCAACTAAACGAATTCTACAATACGCATTCCGCGCTAAGGACGCTGATCTTCTCTCCATCGGGATTTTTCATCCATGCATCCACTCTGTCGCCTACTTTCATGGCCCCTACACCCTCGGGAGTCCCAGTCCAAATCAAATCCCCCGGACTTAGTCCATACCAGTCTGTCAGATGCCCCATTATTGAGTCGAAAGAATGAACCATCAGATCGGTGGTGGCCAATTGTTTTGTTTCCCCATTCAAAGAAAGACCAATCTCCATGATTCTTGGGTCCCAAGGGGCCCAAGTACCCAGAACCCCAGAGCCTCGAAAGCTCTTCCCTTCTAGCCATGGCCAACCCTTCTCTTTGGCTAGCGTTTGACGGGTTCTATTCGTTGTATCGCATCCGATGCACATCTCAACAGGCTCTAGGTTATCCCCGAGTCTGACAACCATCTCAACTTCGTAGTCTATGTGCTCATCGACTAGTAGTGAGATATTGTTATTTCCAACGTTATCAGATTCTACATGTGATGTCGATGGCATGAGAAAGAACCTCGGATAATCTGTCACATCTCCCTTAATCTCCTTCGCATGTCCAACATAGTTTCTGAATACCGCCCAGCCCACTGCCATAACTCTGGCACTACCTGCAATCTCATTATCACATCGATAAATCTCTCAGCAGGTTGAAGGCACCTGCCATACTGACAAGGTTAGATGGCAGAGGACCCATATCGTGCTCTCGGTGTTTCGAAGGACTCTTCAGATGCTGAGATAAAGAGAGCATACAGGAAACTCGCTAGGCAATATCATCCAGATAGGAATCCAAATGATACCGCCGCGGAAGAGCGTTTCAAGTCAATACAGACTGCATATGAGTCCATAGGCTCATCCGAGGCAAGGAGGGAGTGGGATCAACAGAGACGAATGGAGGAAATGTTCAGAGGAGGGAGGTCCTCATCAGGATCTTCCCGTGGATTTGATTTTGGAGATTTATTCTCTCAGTTTGTCGGAGGAAGATCGAATGCAGACTTTGGATTTGGTTCAGAATCAGGGCAATCTAGACATTCTCCATTCACTGATTCAAATCAACGAGAGACAACAGCCCGTGGAGCTGATATAGAGGCAGGTTTGGATGTCACTTTGGAGCAGGCAATCAGTGGCACGGAGGTAAATTTCTCTCATAGAAGAATGAAGAGGTGCCAAAAGTGTGAGGGAACAAGCTTTGGCACCACTAGATCATGCAAAGATTGTAATGGAACAGGAGTACAGACAAAGGGGAGCTCAATCAATGTCAAGGTACCTCCCGGGGCAATTCATGGACAGCAGCTCAGACTTAGAGGAATGGGTCATGAGCATCCACAAGGAGTCCCCGGAGATCTACTGATTACGCTAAGACTGGACGCTCAGGAAGGTAGAAGATGGGAGGATGGAAGACTAATCCAAGAGGCTCCAGTACCAATATCTACACTCATTCTAGGAGGCAGTGTCAGGATTACCACGCCCCTAGGAAAGAGAATTCAGATCGAAGTACCTGAACGAACGAAAATAGGAGACAGGAGAAGGGTGAACGGACACGGCCATCAAGGGGGTGATTTGGATATTGAATTCGTCCTCCACGAAAACGACAAACTAACGGAAAAACAGATAAAAATACTTGAGCAACTCAGAGAAGCCGGATTATGAATCATCACAACCAATCAAATACAGGTCCATCAGACAAATGACGTGCGTGACTTCTCCAAGGTAGCTGACTACCTAATTCCAAGAAGAAAGAGAATTCACATCTCAGTATTTATTTTCACCATTCTAATGATTCCTGGGGTACTGGCAACATTTGAACCGATCGACATAGAATCCTATGAGATGGAATCTCCTGAGCTGGATGCTAACATGGTATTCAGGGAAGAGTTCACAGCAGCTGGAAATATCTGGGGATTTGGGATATTCGTCAGAGATGAGGCAGAATTTGGTAGCCCTGAGTCCGATGTTACTATGATTGCAGACTACACAGGTGAAAACTCAGGACTAGAATCTCCGAAGGGAGGAATTCTGAATCTAACTGTCCTCAGGGAAATCGACATCAATGCTGAGACCTTGAGAAACCACAACGTATCCAGATTCTTCCTTCCGATCGCATCAGAAATCTCTGGAGACCCGGCAGTGGGAATGTTGGATCTAGCTTCTGACTTCAGATCATTCATGTCCGGTAACTCATCTCTCACACAACCAAGGATTAACCCCTACAAACTTGCACTTACCTTGGATCTTGAGGAATCCATGGATCCAGCACCAACAAATTGGACTGACTGCGGAATACTAGAATGCCTGCGGTTTGATGATCCAAATATAACACAAGACCACATAGACTTGGCAGCCCACAGAATGGCCAATAGTAGCAATGGCTCATTCCTAAGATTTCTCTCAAATGACAGGGCATTTACTCCTGATTCGAATAGCTCCGTAATCGGGCCAGTTAATCACACGATTGGAGAAGATGGAAACCTTGAGTCTGAACTCTGGCAGAGAGGGAGATGGTCAGCTTCCTCAGCGTGGCTGATAGTGAACCTAGATAGGGAGCAGATGCAAGAAAGTGGATGGACCTTCTCATGGAAGAATGCGACTACAGACTTCGGGTACAAGAGAGAGGGACTCACACTGGTTACAGATCCCATCAGATACTCTTTCGAATACTGCCAAGAAAGAGAGGAAAACAATCAGCCACTCTGTTCTGTAGAATGGCTCTATCTGTCCATAGAAGAAGATCTTCGGGATACCGACGAGCATATTGTCACACTGATGTTCGCTGAGGCGATTAACGTTGAAATAAATAGAGAATTACTTTCAAGTGCATATCTATTAGTCGCCATGTCTTTCATTGTCGTGGGACTTCTTTGGATAAATCTTCGCAGAATCTCCGATGTTGCAATAGTCTCAACGAGTCTGGTTGTATCTCTATTCTGGATGTATGGACTGATTGGATGGGCTATGATTTTCGGTCAAAAAACAGGCTTCGAGTTTATCTTCAGATCACAGTTCTCCAATCTCCTTCCAATTTTGATACTGGCTCTAGAGATTGATGACAGCCTGCACTCCCTCCATCGTTACAAGGAGGAGAGACGCTCTGGAAAGACCATAGAAGAGTCCAGCCATGTTTCAATTAGTAAGGTTGGTCTTGCAGTCATGTTGACCTCTGTGACCACAATAGTCGCATTTTCGGCAAACCTCACATCTAATATCGCCGCTCTGAGATCGTTCGGCATAGAGGCAGGGATAGGGGTAATGTGTGCCTTTTTCCTCACAGGATTATGGGTCCCCCTTGCAAGACTTGACATCGATAAATGGCTACAGCGAAGAGACAGACTTGAAGATGAAGATCCAGATAAGATTCATATGATTCCAAAATCATGGCTATCATCCATTACTACCAAGTCATTCAAGATGTACCCTCTAGTCATTATCTGTGTACTGCTTGTTACTGCATATGCCGTCCCACTGATGACGTCCCTTGAAGGAGACTTTCAAGTCGAAGATTTTGTTGAGGAAGAGTCAGATTTAGCTGTTGGAGTTGGACTAATAAATCAGAGATTCAGTGATGAGGGGGAACCTGCATACATACTTCTGGAAGCCAATCTCACAAATCCTAGAGTTCTGGATGCTATTGAGGAGCTCAGAGAAAATATGAACTCTCATTCCCCCGATGAACCCAATCAGTTTACTAGGTCTCCAAACGGCGAAGTTGAGTTACTTGCCGTGGACCAGATGCTGTGGTACCTCAGAGCTGCAATGGCATGGAATCAGACCCCCTTTGAGCAGGCAGGATGGGACTTTGATCTGAATGACGGTGGCATAGGATGCGAAACTGTTGTGATCCCAAATAGGGACTTTGAGTTTATTTTCATCCCCTCCGCCAATGACAGTGAATCACTGAAGTTCCTGTATGGTTTCATGATGACTAGAGGGGTTCCAGCCAGTGGTGGGTATCCTGCTTTATCTCCCAGCATAGTTGGGGAATTCCTTCAAGTTGATGGCAAGCTTGACTTTGAGAGGCCATGGCTTACGGAAGAAGGGGACTCACCCAGGTATCCAAGAGCCACACTTCGGTTTGGAATATCCAGTCCCGAACAATTCGCATTGGTGGAACCAGCTCTAATTCAGCTAGAAGCAGATATGGAGCCACTACAGAATCTATCTGTAAGTCAACTCAGGAACAGAGGCTCACTGGATAACGCATTTTCCGATGAAAATCATCCAGTTTCATGGGCCATTCCAACTGGTGAGCCAGTTGTAAGATTCGTAGCGGCAGATTCCATGCAAGACGATCTACAAGATACGATTCTCTTGGGTGTTTTACTTTGCTTCCTCACACTTTGGTGGGGATTCAGAGATAATGGGAATGCCGTTCATAGGATAAAAAAGAATATTTCTAACATTAGAAAAAACTCTCCATTAATCCTTCTAAATGTGATAGTTTTCGCATTAATATCACTAGCCCTAGTTGGCGATGAATACCTACTACACTTCATGTTTGTCGCACTAATTTTGTCACTGTCCTTTGGAACAACGCCGTTCATTTACGCAGGAATAACGACAACTCCAATTTTCATCATGATAATATGGTTATATGCACTTGTTGATTTGTTTGGATATGGCCTGAATATGGTTACGGTTTCCATAGCGGCAATCTCACTTGGAGTCGGAGTTGACTATGTCATTCACCTAATAGAGAGATATCGGGAGGAGATCGAAGAAGGAAAATCGCAGTTAGAATCAGTAGCAGTAGTTGGAGGGGCATCTGGACTTGCACTATTCGGCTCCGCACTGTCCGACTTTGCAGGATTCATGGTAATTAATCAGTCAAAGATGGGATTCTTCTCGACCTTCGGATTATTCTGTGCTATTATGATAATACTGTCATTGATTGCTAGTATGATAATCGCCCCCGCTCTCATCGGAATGCTACATAGAACTACTAACTGACCATAAATTCAGAGAGAAGCCAAAGTGAGAAAACTGTCAAAATAATACCGAAGAATATAGACTGAAAAATTATGCTCCAGCTCTTACTCCTACATGCTCGAGCAACCGACTCATCTTCGTGCTTCTTGCCTCCAGATGAAGACTCATGTGTTCCTAGGAACCCATGGTAAACACATACTTGAGTGGTCGACTCTAGAAGTACTAGAAATCCTGCTATGTATAGCCCAGATAATGTGATAGCTGTCACAATGAGAATAGTCGGATTATAATCAGGATTCAACGTAGGTGGATTTCCCACGACAAGATACACAATATTTACGACAATCGCAAATAAAAACAATGCCATAGAGCCGTAGAATCTATTTCTCCTTCCCGTGTTAGAAATATTCCTTACTTGGGCGTCGCCCTGCATAACCTACCCCCAAATACCAAGAGAGTCTCTAAGCGCCGACTCAAGGTCTTTGTGGAGAAATTCATAACCAGACTGCTGAAGTCTGCTAGGTAGTACTCTTTGCCCTTCAATGAGGAGAGGACCGGCAAGCTCACCGAAAAGAATCTTCATGGAGAAACCAGGAATCGGAGCGAAAGCGGGCCTGCGTAGAACCCTTCCCAGAGTTTTTGAGAACACCTTCTGTCTTACGGGCTCGGGGGCAGTAAGGTTGTACGCACCCTCGCACTCTCCGTTCATAATCAGATGATGAATGGCATAGATTTCGTCATCAAGGGAAATCCATGACATCCATTGCTTGCCTCCTGCAAGTGGCCCCCCTCCTCCTAACTTCCAGGGGAGGAGCATTCTTCCTAGAGCTCCTCCAGCCGCCGATAGAACAATTCCGTTCCTAGTATTGACCACCCGGATTCCCGCTTCTCTGGCCGACTCAGCATAAGACTCCCATTCTATCACCGTATCCGTGAGGAAACCTTCTCCCTGTGTGCTATCCTCCGTGAGGATCTCATCGCCTCTATTTCCATAGAACCCAATAGCACTGGCTACAAGGAATGCTTCTGGCTTCTTACTAAGACTACTGATAGTATCAGAGAGTAGAATAGTGGAGTCTCTCCGAGAACCTATTATCGCTGCCTTCCTCTTCTTGCTCCATCTCTTGTCTCCAATATTTTCACCACCAAGGTGGATAACAATATCAAAACCCTCTATCTCGGAAGGATTGATTAATCCCTGTTCTGGATCCCAAGTTAGCTCCTTTTGACCTTCTTTAGCGGGTCTCCTAACCAATCTCCAGACATCATGCCCACCCGTGTCTAGGAATGCAACTAGCTGTGTTCCTATCAATCCAGAAGAGCCAGCGACTAGTATTTTCTTCCTCTTGACTTGAGAAAATTTTGCATGCTCCCTCATGTCCCTCTGAAGTCTTAGCTCTCTTGCCTTGAACATCTTAGAAATCCTACCCTTAACAAGCCACCCTCCCAGAATACTATCTGCTAGATTCCCGAGAGGCCCAAACGGAACTTGGTAGGTAACTTCGTCCTTAACAGTGGTTTTGCCTCCACTCTCAGTCAGATCATGATTGTGATTCCAAGACCAAAAGGGCCCCTTCACCATCTTATCAGCGAAGTGATTAGGAGGGTCATAGGCAGTATGCTCTGCAACCCAAGTCATTTTCAAGAATGGTGCACCTGGAGCTGGAAATCGGAAAACTCTCTGAGACCCAACCTCTAGTGAATCATCTGCACGGACTTCCTCGGCTACTTCCCAAGGTGGCATCAGCCTTCTGAAAGAACCTTCATGTTCGAACCAATCGAAGGTTGATTTGATATCTGAATCAACTACAGTCTCATGCGTGTACTTGTACATTTCTTCACCTTCGAAGGCTCTTAGGAAGAGGGGCGTCCTCAGCCCATCTTGAAAGATACCCATCCAGCTTCAGCTTCCTCTTAGTATTCGCAGAGGACATATACCTAACCTTTCCAAAGATAGGTCTCTCAGGTCCCCACGCCCTGTCATGCCTTCCCAGAACCCAGAAGATTCCTGTGTACGAGTTTGGGTCTCTTCCGTCTAAGGCCCATCTATCATTTATTCTAATCATCCAGTCAGCAGCCGTTTCAGGATCAGGTGACCATTCTAGGATTCTCTTTCCCCAGAGCATTCTCAGGTAATTGTGCATGTGTCCAGTTCTGAGTAGTTGTCTCTGAGCTGAATTCCAAACCTCGTCACTGGTCTTCGCGCCTTCAATCTCTTCGAAAGTATAGCTTACACGCTCATCATCTCTATGCTCGTTAAGAGTCTCTTTAGCCCAATTTGGTATAGAATCTAGTGTATTGTGGTCTTTTCTGAAGTGTGCGAAGTTGAACCCTAGCTCTCTCCAAGTGATTATTTGATCCAGAAAAGACTCCGCAGATGCTGATAGGCCCCACCATCCTGATCTGGAACCCCTTCCGGTATCTTCCACACAAACAGAGTCATATGTCCAATTTTCCTTTTCGAGGACCTCTTTGACAATCCTAAAGCTAGAAATATGTCCAAAATGTAGCCATGGAGATAGCCCACTAACTGCAGGATTATCTGCGTCATTCCTTCCCTCTGAATAGTTCTGCAACCTCTTTTCGAGGAATCTGCCCAGTCTTGAGACTGCCTCAAAATACCCTCCCTTCATTGACTCCACGGCGTACACCTCGTGATCTATCGTAAGCGGCGCCATAGCCTTCTTGCCCACGCTACCTCCCTCGGCAACTCTCCAAATCCATTCCAGTGGAGGAAACTCGATTTCCAACTCTTCGATTATGTCATCAAATCTCGACATGTCCATAGACAGATCTGAACTAATTCCACTCATTGGATCCTCATTGGGGATTGTCGACAAGGCACCATAGAGACTCTTCTGAACATGCTTTCTGAAGGAGTATGCAGTCTTGTGTGCCTTGTCAGCGTAGCTCATTGGGAGTATCCCGTTAGAATCCACAGCTTCGACGCTGACCTTGCATGACTTGCTAGCTCTTTCCATGACCCACCGAGGTAGGTAGGTGGGATAATCATCAATCACAACAGCACAAGCCTTTGTTGAGAGTTTCTTGAGCATGCCATCTCCCGAGTCAAGGTGATTCTCGATCCATGGTAAGTAGGTAATTCCGTTGTCCGAGAAAATGGAAATATTGTCTACCATTCCCTGTACAACGAAGGTCAGAACTCTCTCACTGGACCACTCGTGTCTGACAGAAATGCACTCAACTACCAGTAGAGGCTTTCCCAACTCTTGGCACAATTCGATAGCCCTGTCCATGGCAGCGTTGTAGTGATACCTTCGAGTCGAGGTCATCCAGTAAAGGACAAACTCACCTGAGTCATCTATCGACTCATCATTTAGTCTTCGAACCCTAGGAGAAGATATACTCACCACTCCTCCCGTCACACCAATCACGACCCAATCCAGCCTCTCAAGCATATAAGGCGGTGTTTTCTATCCTGTTGGATTTCAAACACTCATTCATAACCTACCGTGAATACGACGAGACATGACTATACAAGTCAAAAAAGATGCTGAACCAATTGAAATTGAAGCAGATGCTTACCTTCCGACGGAGTTCGGAAACTTCAGAGTCAGGGTTACTCTGGACTCCGACGGAAAAGAGCACGCACTACTGTACACTGGGGACATATCCAGTGGCGAGGCCCCCCTGGTCAGGATACATTCAGAGTGTCTAACAGGGGACGCATTTGGATCCATGAAATGTGACTGTGGTCCACAACTACAAGCCGCCATGAGCAAAATTCAGGAGGAGGGCTGCGGGGCAGTAGTGTACCTCAGACAAGAAGGTAGAGGCATAGGATTAAACTCCAAGATTCAAGCATATGCCCTCCAAGATATAGGGTATGACACTCTAGATGCTAACCTGGCTTTGGGCCTTCCAGCAGATGCAAGAGAATACGGAATTGCCGCCAAGATGCTCAAGGAAGCCGGAGTCAAGAGAGTAAGGCTAATGACGAATAATCCACTCAAAATTCAAGGTCTCAGGAACAATGGTATCCATGTTGAGAAGAGAATAGAGCACATCTCAGGTGTATCATTAGAGAACATACAGTATCTATCCACCAAAGGTAAGAGAATGGGCCACATACTTGACATATAAGAAGCCGTTCGTACCACTGGAGAGATTGCCAATGTCATCAATGATAGGTCAGAAAGCACCAGATTTCTCGTTACAGACAAGCGACGGTGAGGAATTCAACTTCAGTGACTTGGATGGATCATGGAAGGTGGTTTTCTTCTATGCCAAGGCTGGCTCTCCTACGTGTAAGAGAGGATGTCTGACGTTCAAGCAACAATATGATCTGTTCCGCTCACTGGAGCCGTCGGTAGAAGTAATCGGAATAAGCCAAGACTCCGTCCAGCAACATAGGGAGTTCAAGCAAGAACTTGAACTCCCATTCGTCCTTCTATCGGATTCCGATAGAAAGGTGGCGGACATGTTCAAAGTCCCTGTTCATCTAGGGACCTTTCCTGCTAAATCCTCATTTGTCATAGGTCCTGACAATACAATCCACCATGTCTATGACTGGCTCTTCAGACCCAGGAGGCATGTTGCAAAGATTCTAGACTCACTTAGCAAAATAACTGATGGGGGACGATTCTCCTGACATGGAGCCAGATTCTCACAGATGCCGGTCTCTCCGAGAGGGAGATCAACGCACTAACTGTACTGTCTAGAAAATCTAACATCAAGGCCAGTGAGCTCGCCAAAGAACTCGATACCACTAGGCTAGATGCTTACAACTCGCTCGAGAGACTCCAGAGGATAGGTCTAGTGACTACAACCGCTGACAGGCCAATGAGATTCTCTAGCCCTCCGCTAGACAATGCTGTCACTCACTTGATAGAGATTAGGAAGGAGCAACTAAAGAGGATAGAGCAAGGGCTTGAAGACATTCAGAGTGGATCAAAGTACTCATCTCCAGTTGAGAAGGGAACCTCGGACGATGAGCCCAAGTTTGCCGTCCTGAAGGAAAGAGTCCACATAATGAAAAGGATTGAGAAGATGGCTGAAGAGGCTCAGGATGAGATTGTCTTGACTCTCGGAAAGTTTGGTATTCTTCACCTCTGCAGAAGTAGTGCATTACAGGCAGTAAACGAAGCGGCCTCCAGAGGAGTCAGAGTCAGGGTACTTTCACAGCTCGAAAGAAGGACTATCAGATTCTACAACGATCTCCATGAATCAATAGAGACCCGTCACTCTGATGACCTGGACGCCCAGGGCGCATTAGTAGACGACTTCGAAGTCGTTCAGTACCTCAGCATGGAGGAGAACCCCGTTGGAAGAGGAAAGAATGATGCAGCTCTGACGGTTGAATCTGAGTCTTTCGCAGAATCGCAGAAAAATCTTCTAGACACCATATGGGAGGAGGCAATACCTTACGAAGTGGCTTCCAAAAGATTCACCGAGGAGAGAATTGTAGACCCTCTTAAGCTCACTATTGATAGTGGTTCATTCCTCGAGAAGATCAGAGAAGTTCTTCAGATTTCTGATGACCTCCCAGAAGGAGATACGCCATTCAATCCCGACGCTTTCCTTGCTTCAGGACTAGAAATAAGTGATGCTAGAAGAAATCTAGAATCAGGTGGTATTGAGGCTCTTTCCGCATTCGGAATAGACGTACAGCATCTTCTCAGACAGGTAGGAAATAGAGTTGGTCAGGAATTATCATTCTCTCTGAGGAATATCGAGGGAAATATTGAGTTCCTTAATGAGATGATGGATTGGTGGGAGTATGCAGGACTTGGACAGCTCAGCTACGATATAGATCCCCAATTCCATATCCTAGTGGAGCACCCATCTAGTAAGCCAGGCGGACTCCCAATACATTCATTGGATGACGGAATAATAGAGGGCGCCCTTCTTTCAAGATACTCTGATGACTCAAGTGTGGAGATTACAAGGTCAACTATAGAAAACGCTGAAAACTCAGTGAAATATGATATTAACTTCAACAGTTAGTCATCAGAATGCATACATCACATTATATCCATAGCTCCCTGCCTGTTATTGTGCGTCTACTGAAGTTCATACTCTTCATGAGGCAGGTTACTCGGGAATCTCCTGCCAATCTGAAGTGGATAGAGAGACAGGGACTACTTGCAGTGAAGCTCGCTCAGATATTCGCCCTCAGGCCAGACATCATCAGCCTAGAGAAGTGCAAGCAACTCCAGGCCCTGTACAGCAGTGCATCCACTATACCCACAGAAGATGTGTTCAGGATATTGAAAGAAAAGGCTCCAGATGCCTATCATGATGAAATCTCATGGTTTGATGTAGAGCCTCTGGCCGCAGCATCAGTTGGCCAGGTACATCGAGCAAGACTGAAATCAGGCGAAGAAGTCGTTGTGAAAATAATCAAAGGTGACCACGAAAAGAAGTTTAAGAGAGATGTGAAAAGAATGAGTCGATGGCTCAAAATTGCTATGATTATCTCTCCAAAACTAAGAAAGGTAGGAAATCCAATTGCTCTTTTAGAGCACGTCGAAGACTATACTCTCCGTGAGCTAGATCTTCGTAACGAGATAAATGGAGCTTCCAGACTCAGTACAATAAAGGAAGATCTATCAAGTGATTTTCCTATGCCTAGACTTAGATTCCCCGAATACTATCCAGATCTTTCCAACAGACATGTCCTAGTTTCTGAACTGGTTAAAGGACAAACCTTGGAACAAGGCATTGAGTCCTCCAGCTTAGAATGGGACGATCTTCTTGAGCTGTTCAGAATTCATGGTGCTTTCATGTTCGGTATAGGGACTTTCCATGGCGATCTTCATCCGGGTAACTGCATAATGGATCCTGATGGAAATTTCGTCTTCATCGACAACGGAGCGATATGCGAGGCTCCAAGAAAAGTAAGCAAATCTCTTTTCAACTTCTTCTATCACCTATCTGCAGATGACAAAGACTTGGCCTTTGAATCCCTAATTTCTCTTGCAGAGAGAAGACCGAGATCAGATGATGTCAATCAATTCAAGAAAGATATGCATGTAATCTACAATGACTTCGAAAATTTGAGTGTTGGTCAGCAGAGTTTGACAGAAGTCATGATGAAAACTGTGAGATCTGCAGTTGAGAATGCTGGAGCTGACTATGGGGAAGAGGGATTCCCGATAATACGCTCACTGATGTACATGGATGGCCTAGTTATTAGGACCTATCCAGATGTAAAATTGATTTCCGAGATGAGAGCTTCATTGGATGAGTTCAAATCCGGCTTAGATTTGGAGTGATATAATGTCAGGGCATAGTGATGTAGTAGTTGTTGGCGCGGGACCGGGTGGATTAGCATGCTCAATGCTTCTAGCCAAGGCAGGAATCAATGTCACAATACTTGAGAAATCAGATGATGTCGGAGGTAGAACAAGGGTATTCGAGAAAGATGGTTTCAAGTATGACAACGGACCTACATTTTTCCACTATCCAGAAATTGCTGAGGAAATCTTTGAAGCCCTCGGCCTAGATGCCAGGGAGGAGCTAGGGCTTATCGAATTAAATCCAAATTACAGGCTGGTATTCGGAGCAGGTGGAAGCATAAACGCCAGTACGGATTTAGAAGATATGGTTTCCCAAATTGGAGAACTTTGTGGGGAAGATAACGCCAATGGATTCAGAAGATACATAGAAGACAACAGAACTAAGCTGAAGCTTTCTAAGAATTGCCTGAACTCTCCTTGGAGAGGCCCGACAGATCTTCTTAGCAGAAGGGCTCTGCGAGTTGCTAAGGTATTGAGGCCATGGAGAAGTGTATCCTCAGATCTCTCCAAGATGTTCACCGATGAGAGAATGCAATTAGCCATGTCATTCCAGACCAAGTATCTGGGAATGAGTCCCTTCCAAGCACCCAGTCTTTTCACAATCTTGGCATATCTCGAGTACGAGCATGGAGTATTCCATGTAGAAGGGGGACTAGGAACAATAACCCAGAAAATGGCCAATATAGCTAGAGAACTCGGAGTTAAGATAATACTTAATGAGACAGTAAATGAGTTTGTTTTCGAAGGTAAGAAGGTAATAGGGGCTAGAACAGACAATGGAACATACACAGCTGACAAATTCGTAATGAATGCAGATTTCGCCACAGGAATGAAGGGACTAATCCCAGACAAGCTTAGGAAGAAATGGTCAAACAAGAAACTCGACCAGAAGTCATACTCCTGTTCAACATACATGCTTTATCTGGGAATTGACAAATTATACGACACTCCACACCACCAGATATATGCGGCTAAGGACTATCAGAAAAATCTCAAAGAAGTCACTGAGAACAGGGTCACTTGGGATGATCCGTCGATATATGTCCAGAATGCCTGCGTAACGGACTCTACAATGGCCCCAGAGGGACACTCAACTATCTATGTTCTAGTTCCCGCCAGTAGTTCTCATGAGGGAATTAATTGGGAGGATATCAAAGATGATTACATGGACGTAATTCTCAAACAGATGGAAAACTTAGGCTTTGAAGGGATCAAAGATCACATAGTATCCCAGACCATAGTAACGCCAGATGACTGGGCTGCTCGTGATATTTACAAAGGCGCAGTTTTCAACCTAGCACACGGGCTAGATCAGATGCTTTGGAGAAGACCACAGAATAAATTTGAGGAACTAGACCACCTGTATCTAGTAGGAGGGGGAACTCATCCAGGAAGTGGCCTACCAACGATATTGGAGAGTGGGAGAATCTCCGCTAAGTTGATTTGTGCGGACATGGGAGTCGAACCTGACTGGAACGGTACCGACACCTGGTTTGAAGATCTCAAGAAGCCACGTACTATGTCCAATAATGCCGCATAGAAATAACAGACGATGGAGTAATAGACATGGAATTAATCTACACCGTCCTGTTCATCATTCCTACTATCTGGATTGGACCTTACTGGCTACTCATGCTTTCTGAACCAACATCGGAAAGAACGAGAGATTGGATGCGAGGGAACTCCCTATTCATCGGACCACTTGCAGTTTGGCTAATCACCGCAATCCTTGAACCATCTGGCCTTATTGACTTAGTTACGGGCAATCCTACTGATTTCCTTGACACTATGGTAGAGATACTGGGAACCGAATCCGGTACCGTTCTAGCATGGTCTCACTTTGTTGCAGGCGATATCATGGCTACTAGGTGGATGTGGAGAAAGGCCATAGAGAATCAAATAGGGGTTAGTAAGACTCGACTAATCGTCTTCTTCGGAGTAATGCTAATGCCCGTGGGACTTCTCATGCATGTGATCCTAAACTCTCAGGATAAAACGAGTCATTCGGAAGGCTAGATATGGATAAATCTCCGGTATTAATATCACTGGAAAGAAAGGATACGTATTGTATACTAGCGTTTTCAGATGACAACACATACAAACTTGATTATTTAGAAGTAAGAAAGAATTGTCAATGCGCAAAGTGTAAGCCTAGGCAGGTAAATGAACAGATTAAGATAGAGTTCGAGGAGGAAATCTCCAGAATGATGCTAGTTAAACCGAAAGTAGAGCAAGTGGGAAACTATGCGATAAGATTCGAATGGCCAACCGGGTGCTCTAGTGGAATCCATTCCTTCGAACATCTAAGAAAGATATCCGAATCATCGGGACAGAAAGTATGATTCTTGATACGAAGATGTCAAAACAAGTTGGCACCTCGTAATAGCAACGAGGATGTGGATGCCCCCCCTTCCCCGTTGGTGATTTTAATGAGTGAAGACGACTCGAAAGAAACCTCTAATGGTGTAGATGAGGACGAATGGCACCTATATGCCAGTGCTGACTATGGCGCTGCAGAATCACTCGAAAATAGTGAGCCAAGTAAGGAAGAGGAAATCGATGTCGAGTGGTTCGATGGCGATGATTTCTATCAGCAAGGAGACTCCATTGACTGGGACGCTCCTCCCTGCCCAGCACCATTAGGAATCGCTCATGTAATCAAGATTGGAGCATGTGATCATTGTCTGCATAGAATAGGAGGAAGAAGGACCCAATCCTCAGGCTTTGAAGGAGGAGCTTCACTGAGGAAAGAGGCATTCTCAAGGGATGCTGGTCTTTCAGATTTCGATATACCAGATTTGTGTCCACTATGTGAAAATCTATTTGATGACGTAGGTAATATCGTTGAGAGGATCATTGAGACCCTCGAAGAGACTCAATTCAGATCAATGCAACTAGGGATTCATATTCCAAAAGACCTCCTTCAGAGTGAGGATGCGATTAGAACGAAACACGGTGCGCGTGGATCTAAGCCACTGAAAGCCTCATTCGCCATAGCAATACAAGCAGAGATGCTGAGAAAAATTCCTGAAATCGCATTTGTTAAGGAGTATCCCGATGTAATGGTAACAGTGGACGCTTTGACTCTAAGAGTCGATACGGATGTTAGACCAGTGTTCATCTACGGTAGGTATGAGAAGCTCGCCAGAGGAATCCCACAAACTCGTTGGCCCTGTCGGTCCTGCAGGGGCAGAGGTGACGGCTGTGAAAGTTGCGAAGGAACCGGTCTGCAGTATAGAGAATCAGTGCAAGATATTATTGGAGATCCAGTAAAAGCAGATATGGGGGCTTTCGATACGTCCTTTCACGGAATGGGTAGGGAGGATATCGATGTCAGATGCTTGGGATCTGGGAGACCGTTCGTTCTAGAAATAAAGAATCCCAAAATAAGAGAAACAGACCTCGGAGATCTAGAGTCTAAAATAAATTCAAATAATCCTGAGAAGGTGAAAGTAAACTCTCTAAAGTGGTGTCATAAGAAGGATGTCAGTAGGGTCAAAGAGACCCGATCTGAGAAATCATATACTATCAGGTTCAAGATTGAAGACGCTCCCCCCGAAGATCAAATAATTGACTCAATTAACTCTCTCTCAGGAGTAGTTTTGGAGCAAGAGACTCCGAAAAGAGTCTCACACCGGAGAGCTGCAAAAACTCGCAAGAGAAAGATTGTCTCTATATCAGACGTGGTCGTAGATGATCAGGAAATACAATTCTCTTTGAGATGTGAGGCTGGAACATATGTGAAAGAACTGGTCCACTCTGATGAAGGTAGAACGGTCCCCTCTGTAAAGTCTGTAATTGATAGAGAATGCGAGGTCCTCTGGCTGGATGTCGATGAAATACACGCTGATTGACTGATAAATAACAATCCGACGAACTTAATAGCGGGCCTCAGGTCGAGCGCTTCCACGACCTATGGTCGAAGGTGATACAATGGCGACGCGGACCCATGGTACTAGGCAAGGAACTAGATCAATCCTCAAGAAGAAGAAGACTCAGAAAGGAAGACTCTTCATCAACCGGGCGTTACATCCTTACAAGGAAGGTGACAAGGTTTCTATTGTCCTGGATGGAGCAGAACAAAGAGGTATGCCTCATAGGAGGTTCCACGGGCTGACTGGAACAATTGTTAAGCCACAGGGCAACGCTTTCGTAGTCAGTGTCGTTCAGGGTAATATGGCAAAGACGGTTGTAGCTAGGCCAGAGCATTTGAGACCAGCATAGAGGTGATTTGATGGCAGACCGTGAATTTGTAGACTTTGCAACAGTTAGAGATCTTCTAGAGAGCGCAAACGAGCGAAGAGGAGAACTATCTTACGAGCAGATGATGGCTCTCCAACACGCAACGTGGGCGGCCAGTACCAATCGAGGAGGAATAAAGACAGATCCGGAAGTCTTCGTCTCACTCTTCTCAAAACTAATGGAGAATGATAAGTTGGCAGAGAATCCGGATATTTGCGCTAAAATAGCTGAATTAGCTCCAATGGATGTCTCAGGGGTTAGAGTAATAATAGCTAGTAAGAGAGTTGCTATGGATACTTCTGAGATTGAGGAAATAATAGAAATAGTAAGGCAGAACGTCCTTTGATACCGTTTTCCAACGATCTGTTCCGACTAAACCATTGATGAGGGAAGACCTCTTCCAACATTTGAGAAGTATGCCAGCGCAAGACCCATCTGATTCTGGAATCTCCGATGAAGGACCACTTCATCAGGAATCATCAGTATTTATTTTGGATGTTCTTGATAGAATCCCTTCAGGGTACGAAATTCAGGGATTATCCAAACCTTCTATGTATCTCGTTAGAGCAAGAATAGAAGATGAGACAGTCGATTCTCCTGGTAAAGATGTAGATACGTCATCAGGTTCTATTGGGCCTCTATCAGAAATAAGATTCAGGGATTTAACACCAGAGTCATCAAATAATCTAAATGAGGCAATTATCGAATCGATAAATTCAGATCCTGATAGGCACCTGGGGTTCTACAATAGAGCAAACAACCTCTCCTTGAAGTATCATGCATTCCAGCTACTTCCTGGTATAGGTAATTCGAAGGCTATTCAGATGGTCAAAGAGAGAGGGGGTTCAGGATGGTCCTCGTTCGAGCAGATTGACAGCTCCTGTGGAATCGAATCAGTCAGACTCCTGGCTGAAAGGTATCTGGGGGAGATGAACGACCCCTCGGAGTCTCCAAGCCTTCTGGAACTTCTCGTACGCTCCGAGATCTAGTCGGAGGTATTGTTTTGGAAGACTTAGATCCAAGAATGTTGGTGGATTTACTCACAGACAGGATTAATCCTGATAGGAATCTAGGACAACATTTCATCTTAGACGAGAATATCATTTCAGAAGCAGTAAATATGTCAAATCAAATCGGCAAGGAAGTCACAAAGGAGTCACATATCTTAGAGATTGGACCCGGACCCGGATCACTGACCCTCTTTCTACTAAGAAAAGGTGCTAAAATAACCGCCCTCGAAATAGATGAACAAGCAGTATTGCACCTGAATAGGGTATTCGATGTCGAGGACGACAATCTTTCCATAATACATGCCGATGCACTTACTGTAGACTGGCCAGGAGACATAACTCACATAATAGCCAATATCCCATATGGTATTTCCAGCCCTATCCTAGAAAGGATACAGCATCATATTCGTAGAAACCAGCTAAAATCCGTAGTTCTACTAGTTCAGGATGAGTTTTCGGAAAGGATGGCTATGAATAGGGGCCCTAGAAGCATAGGTCCACTAGGCCTATCGCTGTGCTTAGATTTTGTCATCCACCTCGGATCAAAGGTACCTCCCGGTGCTTTCTCTCCTCCCCCTAGGGTGAACTCCAGATTAGTAATGCTACAGCCAAGAGAGGAGGGGCCTCAAGTAACAGATAGAAAAATGTTCAAAATTATCACACACCATTGTTTTGCCAACAGGAGAAGGAAGATGAGAACACTTCTCTCTAGGCCACCAAAGAGGATCAGTAGAATAAGAGGTTGGCATAAGTCAAGATGGGCGAGACTTGTATTACAATTCAATGACACAACTCCCGATGGAATGAGGGCTGACTGGTTAGAAATGAGGCCAGATGATATGCTAATTGAGGAATGGCTATCATTATGTAACTATATTTCCGACTTCGAGTCTGAAAATTGATACTATAATCATCGCCTTGATAGGTTCCCCCCCTCTCGGCGGGGCACGGCCAGTCCCCGGCCCGTTAACAGATGGAGTGGAAAACATGGCAAAGAAAGACACCTATCTTGCTCTATTGAGAAGGGGAATAGACGAGAATACTGCTCAGATTCTATCAGACGGAGGAATAAAAGTCGGTGATCTGAAGAAGATGGACCAGGAGACCCTAATCAATAATTACGGTCTGAAGAAGGATATTGCAACATCTGTGATTGAAGCAGTTAAATCGGGTCCAAGAACATCCAGTAAGCAGAGGTTTCTCGCAGATGTTCTTTCCAAGGATGGAAAGCCAAAAGTCGATAAAATTGAGGAGCAGAGGTTCAAGAGAGAGCAAAAAGATCTTCTTGCGGAGCTCTTGGAGAAGAAAGAACAGCTTAGGATGGCCAGAGTAGAGGCCTTCAGAAATAAGAAACTTGTAATGAACAGACTGGGAAAAACGATTGAGCTCATTGTAAAACTTGAGAATACATTTGATGATGAGTCTAAAGATGAACAGCGATCTAAGATTAGAGATCAGTTAGAGACCCGAGGTCTGGAAGCGGCTAGGGACCACGAAATGCTGGAGCTTGTCGGAACCCCACAAGATATTGTTGACTTCAGAAGGAAGATTGCCCCAATTCTATGTTTGCACGCCTGCCCACACTGTGGTGAAGAAATGGATCCAAGAGGTGGTAACCTAATGGAAGATATGTCAGATTACGTCTTCATCTGCTGGGAATGTGAGAAAGAATTTAGATCGCCCATGGCAGAACATGTGGAAGAACGACTTACAAACGGATCTAGGATTACAATAGATCCCAAGATTAAACCAAGGTTGCCAGTTGTAAAACCCCCTAAGAAGGTAGAAAGCTCATCCGTTGTCGAGCTAATGATGAAGGATTTGGAGACTACTGGGGCGACAGCAGAGGAATTAGAGGCCGCTGTAGAATCCAGTAAGCTCTCTGGAGGATTGATGGACATTGACGATTGGATAGACCAGACTCTCGCTGCCAAGGGGTACATACAGGCTCAGGAAGACCGAGAAGACTTCATCATTGCCACAGGGGCTGGAGCCACGAAGTTCAACAAGTGGATGAAGAAGGCCGGATTACGCTTCAACAAGCAGACCGGAAGGTGGTCCAGAGGCGACTTCTGAGGATTCGCATGACCAAGGATACTCTCACAATTCGTTTCTTCAGGGGAGAATCTGAGATTGGAGAGACTACTCTGGTTCATGGTCAAACTATACTTGAGGCTGCCGAAGGAGCAGGGGTCGATATTCCAAGAAACTGTACATCAGGAACCTGTGGAACCTGTCTCGTAACTCTGATGAGCGGGCAAGTCCCACTACCTGACGATATTCCTCCCGGATTGGATGAATACCTGATCAGCGAGGGCGGAATACTGTCATGCTGTCTTTCTCCCTCTTCATCCTGTGAGATTGATGTAAGACCTCCATTGTAGGTGAAATGAATGGTGGATTTCAGCGATACTAGATTTCTGGCTATCCTAATATTCGACATCATAGCTTTAACTCTAGCAGTGTGGTGGATTTCGAGGAAACTAACTTCAAAGCTAGAAGAAGTGGAAAACCGAAAAAAACGTAAAAAATAATCTTTCTTACTCGTTTATGGCTGCAGTCCACCTGTCAGAGTGTGGTATTCCTACGACCTCTATATGGCATGCTAGAACTCCACTCTGACCACTGATAAGACTTCTGAGAGATATCAAATCATCTATGCAGCACGGACAATGAGGGTGAGTTGGTTGAATCCATAACTGCACTATTCCCGAGTCATCGACATCAACGCCCCTTAGGATGCTCTCATCTGTCAAGTTCTTCCCATGGGGCTCCTTCCTACCTCTCAGTACCCTAGCCAGCCTCCTCTGTGCGACTTCCCTAGCTCTAGTCATTTCACCACTCCGTGTAAAAAGGAAACGAATCTCCCGCGGTAAGACACTCCATCCCATCAGACGTTCTAAACCAAGTATCTTCGTTCCCAATGGAGCCATCATGATGAATCACCTTAGGCTCAACAGCCATTGTTCCTCCTAATGGCAAAGGCCTATCGAAACCTGTTGCCACTACTGGAGTCTCATCAAGCTCCAGGCCAACGGAATGGCCGAGGAAGCTAGATTGATCGGGATGCATCCCCATCAGATTTTCTGAATGTCCCATTTCATCAGCAAGCGACCTTCCTATTTCCCAAGACTTTGAACAATTATCCCCCCTTCCCAGAGAGCCGATTACTGAGTCCCTAATCTCGATCATGTCCTCAAGTCTGGAATGCCAAGCCTCACTCAAAGTACCGGCACTGAACATCCTCGTACAATCAGAGACATAACCCCGGTGGAGATGAACTATGTCAACTAACACCGGCTCTCCTTGCTTCACCTTTCTGAAACCAGCACCAAGTGATGATATGGGGCTAGCCCCAATTCCCCCTATGGCTGAGTCGAAGTAGGAAGGAACCGACCCAGACGGACCAGATGCAATCACAACTCTGTCACAATCCATGGGCCACTTCCTCATCCTTATCCTGCCTCCAAAACCATATTCCCTACTAACACTGTCCGCTACAGATGCAATCTCCAACTCAGTCTTACCGGCCGATCCTGCTTCCTCTACAGCTTCGAACATCTTCCTGTTAATCACACCACTTTCACGATGCATGCTAATTTCCCATTCCGACTTTACCTCCCTCAATCCGTAAAGTAAGGAGGTACAGTTCTCGATTTCACCATTTAGAGAACCAATTTTGGAATTAATGAAAGAAAGCCTCTCGGCTGGTATTTTCCCACTCAACATTGCAGGTTTAGTCGAACAGCCCCTTTCAACCAGAGAATCCTCCAGAGCACCCATTCTTGGTTGCAGCATGGTATCGTGGGGACAATCGCTCCCCCCTGACTCGAACAACGCTCGTCTTAGTGATCTTCTTACCCAATGCGTAGTATCAATTCCAGTACCATCAGCTCCAATCAGGAGAATGCCATTCTGCCTTCCTCCTGTCAACCAGTAAAGCTCTACTGGATCATCGATCAATGCACTTTCTATACCATGACTGGCCAAGGATTTGGAAAGCCTCCTCTGACGTTTGTGTAACTCAGTAACAGGAACTCGCCAATCATCCCCGTCGGGACCTGAGATGAGATCCACGTCCCAGTCCATGTGCCTCTTCGGGGCCTCCTCGTCAAAGGTATTTGGGAAGATGAATGTTTACAGGGACCCCAATGGCCATAGGTGAGAGTACTCTGGGGCCCACTGTGACAGGAGTTCTGTCGCTGGATGACGTTTCCCTCGAAGGGAAGACTGTGCTTCTTAGAGTCGACCTTAATTCGCCTATTAATCCAGAAAATATGGAGTTCATGGATGATAGGAGATTTACTGAATTTCTGCCTACTCTAGATGATTTGTCATCATCAAAAGTTGTTATAATATCACATCAATCTAGACCAGGAAAGCTTGATTTTACATCTACAGAGCCACATTCGAAGTTACTATCAAAGCTGATTGGAAGAAAAGTAGATTTCGTACCCGATGTTTGTGGCGAATTAGCAATAGGGGCAATCAAGTCGATGAGAGATGGAGATATTCTTTTTCTAAATAATGTCAGAATGATGGACGAAGAGAATACGATGAAAAAATCTAGTCAAGAGGTATTAGCTACCTCTCAGATAGTGAGAAAACTCTCAGGGATCGCAGACGCATATGTTACCGATGCATTCGCAACCTCCCACAGAAGCTCTCCTTCCCTTGCTGGATTCACAGATGAGATTCCTTGTATTGCAGGCAGGCTGATGAAGAGAGAGATAAACGCTCTAAGGACAGCTGTATTCGACCCCCCGAGGCCATATGTGGCGATATTAGGGGGAATAAAGTGTGATGACTCACTGAGAGTTGCTAGGAACCTAATCCAAAAAGGCTCAGTCGATAGAATAGCAATGGTTGGTGTGGTGGGTAACTTGATGCTGTGGGCATCAGGATATGATATCGGCGAGAATAATAAGCAGTTCATCAGAAACTCACTCGGCGATGCCTTCGACGAGACATGGAAAGATTCAGAGATGCTTGTCAGAGATCATTCCAATCTACTGTTCTTACCTTCAGATGTGGCAATCGAAGACAATGGAAATAGAAGGAATATAGGAATTGATGAGCTTCCAACAAACCATCCCATCTATGATATAGGGATTGAAACAATGATGAGGATGAGGCCACTAATAATGGAAGCCAGATGCCTACTCTGGAATGGGCCTGCGTCATACTTTGAGAAATCGGATTTCGCATATGGAACAATCGAGATAATGAATATGTTCGTAGAAGCTCAGGGAATTACTATTGTTGGAGGTGGGCATACTAGCGCACTATTCAATCAGAGGGGGAAAGCAGGTCAAGTGAGTCATAACAGTACAGGGGGAGGTGCAGTTCTATCCATGCTTTCCGGAGATAGAATGCCTGTATTCGAATCTCTAGAAAGATCTTCACTAAAGTTCAGACCCCTTCTTGAGTCCCTGGGGATAAGCTCCGAAAAATAAATCTGGAGCCACTGGGGAGATTTGAACTCCCGGCCTTCTGATTACGAATCAGATGCTCTACCAGGCTAAGCTACAGTGGCAACAGCCGTGCCAAATGAAATCTAGAGATAAGAGAATCGCCTCTATGAGAACTCACGAATATCAGCCATAATAGCCAAAATTTGGATTTAATGTTACCAGTCAATGCCGTAGACAACACTAAGGCTAGAACTTCGATGGGTTATCATGGATGAAGAGCCAAAACCAGATGCTTCTGAGAGCGGGACCCTCGAAGGGAACCCAGGAAACTTGAGTACTCAGCCTAACCAGAATGCCTACCAGCAAACCGTTGCCTATGCGCCTGTCAAATCACAGGTTCCAAAGATTTTTGGAATTTTTATGATGATTTATGGAGTTATTGTTGGCTTGTTTGGAATCATAGGGGTCTTTCAAACCGGGGGTATAATCAGTGATTACGAAAACGCTGGAATAGCAATATCAGGACTCCAGACTGCTTGGTTCTACATCTCTGCAATCAGTGGACTCATTGTTTCAGGAGCCGTGGCATACGGAGGGTATGAGACTTACAACTACAAGAAAAGAGGAGTCATGATAGGACTAGGAGCAGTTGCTTTTGGATTCGTCTTATCTCTCGGAGACACAGCCATCACAGGAGATATCGCTCAACAGCTTCTAGACTCAACAGGCGAAGCCGAGGTAGAAGGATTAGGGGCACTTATTGCAGGGGTCGGGGTCGTTGTGTCCCTAGTGTGCTCAGCAATATGTGGTCTTCTAGTAGCTATCCCACTACTTGCAGCTGGAAACGATCTAGAGTGATCCAGTTCCAAATTGGGATAACTGACTTAGCCCCTAAGAAAAGAACGAGTGTGAACAATTGTGTTTTTTTTTACCAAGTACTTTGAATCATACAGAGAGGTCATGAAGAGTATTGATAGTTTGGATACCTCACCCATTCTGAAAGGAATAGGTAAACTCCTGACAACTCTGAAAATGTTGATCGAAATGGGAGTTACGTTAGTACTTTTCATTATTTTACTTGGTAAGATAACGAGCCTCCTTTAGGGCCCTAGGTCAATTTGCAGGCTCATTTGAGACTACTCAAATCCATCAAAGACCCGATCCTCGCTTCAACATCACTCAGAATCCTCTTCAGTGACTCTTCGCTTCTCCCTTCAGCTCTCATTACAAGAATCGGCTCAGTATTACTCGGTCTACAGAGGTACCAACCATGGCCATACCTTACTCTGATTCCATCTACGTCTGAGTATTCCATATCTGAGAATGAGTCCATTACCGACCTCATGACATCTTCCCTCTCCCCAACTAATGGTATCTTTATTTCATCTGTAGATGGATAATTAGGTAATTCTGAAAATCTCTCAGAGAATGGCATTCCTCCATACTCTGGAGAAACTCCCCTCCCTACTATCTCAAGAAGCCTCGAAGCATTGTAAATAGAGTCATCAAATCCTGGCCATTTGTCATTAAGGAAGAAGTGTCCAGACATCTCCCCCGCCAAGGGAGAATCAGGGTTCTCTCTCAGAAGCTTCTTCATGAAAGAGTGTCCAGTTCTTACCATCACAGGAATCCCTCCCTTGGACTCTATGTATTCTTCAAGTGCCATACTGCACTTAACGTCATAGAATACCTTCCTAGAATCATCTCCCATACTCTCTTTGTCTACGAGTAAGTCTTGTACGAATAGTGCCATTAGCCTGTCTGGATGAATAAACTCTCCATTCTCATCAACGACTCCAATCCTATCGCCATCCCCATCCATACCAATGCCGAACTCGCATCCCTCATCTAATACGGCCGAAGAGAGATCAATCATATTCTCCTTTCTCGTTGGATCGGGAGGGTGATTAGGGAATTTATTGTCCCAAGTACAGTGAACAGGGACCACATCAACACCGATGCTTTCCAGTACAGTGATCGCTAGAGGGCCAGGAACGGCGTTGCCACAGTCTATCGCAACACGTATCTTTCTGCCTGGTTTTCCGACATTTTCAATCACTCTTTCGATATACTGTCCCTGGAAGTCTCGTGCATCGATTAATTTTCCCGTTCCTTCGATGAAATCTCCTCTTTCCATGGTTTCACGAAGCTCCTGAAGCTCCTCTCCAGCCATCGGAAGCGTTCCCTTGCATATCTTGAATCCATTGTACTCTGGAGGATTATGACTCGCAGTGATCATCACAGACACATCGACATCCAAGTCCTTCGACGCACGGTATAGTACTCCTGTAGTGGTTATTCCCAGGTCCATCACGTCACATCCTGAACCAATTACCCCTTCGATGAAAGAGTCATGTAAGGCAGGACCAGACTCTCTGATGTCCCTAGCCACAGCAATGCATCCCGCATTCAAGTGGGCAACTATCGATTTACCCAGTCTGCCGGCGAATTGAGGAGTAAGCTCCTCTCCAGCTATGCCTCGGATGTCGTACGCCTTGAACACACTCACACGCTCTGCTGGATGACGATGCACGTAAGCATTGCCAATCTCAGTTGGCTTGGAACTTCAGTCGTGGCTCCTCTCTAACGGGCAGGTGTATCAAAGATGAGAAAACTCCTACGGCAATTCCAATCCACCAAACAGTTGTATAGCTCCCATACATGTCGTAGAGGACTCCTCCAAGGTAGACTCCTACGAAGCTCCCTAGTTGATGCGAGAAGAACACTATCCCGTATAGTGTAGCCATATATCTGACTCCATAGATATGAGCTACCAGGCCACTCGTCAGAGGAACCGTTGCCAACCACAAGAAACCCATAGAGAATGAGAATATTAGTACAGAGTCGGCAGTAATTGGAGTCAATATGAACCATGCAGCTGCAATCGATCTACCTGCATATATCCCAGATAAAAGCCATTTTTTCCCGAATCTCTTTCCTGCCCATCCAGCTAATAACGTCCCAATGATATTAGCTGCGCCAATAACTGAAATCGCAAAACCCCCCAGGGCCGCCGTTGTTTCTATACCGAGGTCCCCACACCACCCCAATGGGTCTATAGGGGCACTCATTTCTGTTATTAGTGCCGGAAAATGAGCCGTGATGAAGGCCAATTGATAACCGCAAGAGAAGAACCCAACGAAAATCATCATGTAAGACGGGTCTCTCATTGCTAGTCTAAGAATCTCTCCAAGACTCTCCTCGATTTCTTCCTTGGAAGCCTTCTCAGGGGCTCTCATGAATGGAAGTAGTAGCAGGACCAAGAGAATAGATACGGCGAATATCAGAAACACCGACTGCCATTCCATGGACTCCAGTAGGAACACTGCGACCACAGGGCCCACTATCTGACCAGCTGAACCAGAAGCTGTAGCAATCGCCAAGCTCATGGCTCTGTGCTCGGGCGCACTAGCTCGGCCAACAACAGCGAGTATTACTCCAAATCCAGTCCCTGCCACTCCGAAGCCAACCAAGATCTCATAGAACTGAATAGCGAATGCAGTACTTGCACCTGCTGTGAGGACGAGTCCCAGGGAATATAGAACCGCACCCAGTACAATCGCCTTCCGGTCGCCTAGCTTTTCAGAGAAGGCTCCGAAGAAAGGAGAGCCAAAGCCCCATGCTAAGTTCTGTATGGCGATTGCGAGACTGAACTCCGATCTAGGCCATCCGAATTCCTCTTCGATGGGAATCTGAAATACGCCGAAGGATGCTCTTATCGCGAATCCTACGAGGACTATCACGCAACCTACCAGTAGTACTGGAGTGAATAGGGACGGTCCCTTGATTCTGACATCTTCAGTCACTATATCCACTTCCGCGGAAAGCCTCACAGACTATCTCGACCAGCGCTCCAAGAGGGAGATCACTAACTGCATAGGCTGCTCTGGAAGGAGCGATGGAGTCACCAAGCCACTCTCCATAAACCTCGTTAATCTTAGAGTAAAATGCAATATCAGACATCAGAACAGTCACCTTTACTAGATCTCTCTTGGAACTGTTTGCCGCTTCCAGTAAATCGTCTATTTTAGCCAATGTTCCTCTAGTTTGAGACTCTATGTCACTCTCAGTAATATCTATCTGGCCAGATAGCCAGATGTGGTCTCTGACACTAATTCCCGGACTGTAAGGTGCGTAGCTCTTCCCACCGGTATCGATCCTCAGCTTCCTATCCATGGTGAGGGGATTAGTAAGGGGCTGATAGAATTATTCTCTGAGCTTGTCAATAATTAAGATATGATCCCCAGCAATCTCATTCTCGGTAACTGCGTCTAGTGGGACCCAATAGGCCTCTGATGCATCATCACCTGCCGTGGGTATTGACTCCGGGTCTACATCCACCAAGTAGAATAGAGCTATGACATGCTTTCTGGGATCCCTGGTTGGCTCTCCATGGACTGCTATAGAAATTGGATTACTACCCTCAACTCCTGCCTCCTCCTTCAGCTCTCTGATAACAGCGTCCTCTGGGTCCTCACCATAGTCCACAAATCCTCCGGGGAATGCCAGCATTCCTTTGCAAGGCTCATGCCCCCTCCTGATTAGAAGGACTTCCTTTGATCCACCAGACCCTCTAGTTACCACAGCGTCCACAACAACAGAAGGACTACGATAGCTGTCCCGCCCACAGTGGTGACAGGAATCACTCACCATATCTCCTCCTTCTATATTGGTACGACTCAATTGCCTCGTATAGGTCAGACTTAGAGAAAGACGGCCAGAAAACATCTGTGAAGTGAAGCTCTGAATAGGCAATCTGCCAAAGTAAGAAGTTGGAAATCCTCTCTTCCCCACTAGTCCTAATTACCAAGTCAGGATCTGGTAATTCTGCGGCATACATCCTCTTTGTTATCTCTGATGAATTTATAGAATTGATATCTAGAGTCCCGGAGGCGTGATCCTCAGCAACCGACTTCACCGCATCGACAATCTCCTCCCTCCCCCCATATGCAAGGCAGACTGTGAATATGAAATCAGAGTACTGAGAGGTTAAATTCTCTGCATTTTCAATAGAGTCCCTTACCCTAGTAGGGAGCATATCCAATCTCCCAACGACCTGTACCTTCACCCCCCTATCATGAATTCTTGGATCTACGGAAATCTCATCAAGACCGGAAACATATAGGTCATACAGAATTTCCAGCTCTTCATTGTCTCTTTCGGAGATATTCTCTGTTGATAGGGCATACACTGTGAAGTAAGGAACTCCCAGATCAAGAACCCAATCCATTACCTCCTTCAGCTTCTCCTTCCCCTCAGCATGACCCACTGCCGTTTTCGAGCTCTTGTTCCAGGCGAACCTCCGGTTTCCATCCATAATAATCGAAATATGTTTCGGAATCTCCCCTGAAACCAGTCTTTCTCTGAGTCTATTGGCCCTAACCCTATCGGATCTAGAGATTAGACTCCATGCCAACTTGGAATTGGCAACGCTCTTCGCTGGAATAGATATCAATCTAAATTTGAGTAGCCACTTTGCTAGCGCGTCCAAGCTCTTCCCGAGCCGTCTCCGCTGGTTGACCATGCATCAACCAAAAGCTCCTAGTGATAAAGTAAGTAGCTCATTCAGGTCTTACTCGAATACGATATCAACAGAGTTTCCAACCCTGTCCAGTACTCCCGAATCCGGATTAACCACGATAACTTGAGCCGCCTTTTCCCAAACAGCGACGTCATGATGACTGTTCCCAGCGTATCCAAACCCGCCCTCACCATATCTGGCCACCAGTGCCTCGGCCTTCTTCCTATCTCTGAGATTGTAATCATTATCAGATGCCATCACATCTGAAAACATCCCCACATGAGCAGCTACTTGCTCAGCCACAATTCTGTCTGAAGCAGTAGCCAAGATAATCACCCTACCTCTGGAATGCTCACCAGTCAGCCATTCCAGGAAACCCTCATGATAATCCAACTCTGATGGATCAAAAACTAGAATCCTCCCCAGGTCTCTCTTCCATCCTGCTCTTTTCCCAGTCATCTCCTTGAATATGACAGATGGGATTAGCCATGGTTTCCTAAATAGAACTCTCCTCATGCTGATTCTAGACATGTCTGAGAGTATTAGGGTACCATCCATATCGACGGCTAAAGGTAAGTCAGAGACCTCTGTTCCCATGCCCCCCGCTCGGCACACCCCGAATCAAGCCTTCGCTACCGATTCTATGAATACAGAAACCCTCTCCTCATACCGATAAGGATGTCTGGCGAGCTACCAGTGTGGAGGCCTCAGGCCCTGAGGCAGGTAACACCAAACTTCGAAGCGCCTCCCGGATTTCACCCGATCAAAGTAGTAGGAATGCAAGGCCTCACCGGAATAAAGGCAGAACTAATCGAGCCAATTTCCATGAAATCTCAGGAGGATTGGAGAGAGATTGTCAATGAACTCGACGCATGGGGGGAGGTCCCTCAGCCAGAATCAGTGACAAGACTGACAACAGAGAAATCTGAAAGAGGCATAGTCGCACTAATTGAGGCCGAGGATGATTGGATAGCGGAGTTTCTCCCATGGGGATCAGACGGCTTGCTGAAGGTAAGATCGAAAAACGCCCCAGGTGGTTCCGATGTTCCATTGGGAGGCTACTCTTGGAACGGTAGAGATGTAATCATCCTGAGAAGATCGATTTCCAAAGATGAAAACTCTGGGGAGGCACTAGTCAAGGCACTTCAAGAAGATGATCTAGAGTCCTGTCAGAGGATACTAGGGGACATGGGAAAGTGCTTAGGTACATTTCACTCCTCGATGAGGAAGTTGAGGGAATTGCCACCCGACCAAAAGAGATGGAACTCCAGGAACGAGAAGATTGAGGGGTTACTCCGAGCCCAGTTCATCTGGAGAGCACCGTACACTAAAGAGCAACCTTGCACGGTTTCCCTACTTGATGTAAGGATGTCAGATTTTTCTGGAAATACACTGAGAATAGGGCCTCCCAGATTATCAGACGCACTAATCCCACATGAGTCCGAAAAGCCCGCCATGAGGGATTTAGCATCTCTAGTGCACGATCTCTCCAGAATACATCATGGAGTATCAACCAACCTCCAGCTAAAGGAACTTAGAATGACCTTGATTGGAGGATGGAGAGAAACCGCACCGGAGGAGTGGGCTTCAGACAACGCCTTCTACTCTCACAGAGGAGGGATGGCAATTTGGGAGTACGAGCAGTGCTTGATGGATGTTCTTGAAGCATCCTCGAATCAATCCGGCGCTCCTCAGCCAGCCATAGATACTCTGCAATACGTCAAGATGTATCAGAAGAAGATGTTCAACAACAGGACTTTTGCAGCACTATCCTTCATGGCCTTCTTCTTTGGAGTCAGTACTCTGATCAATCAGTTTCCACCCTCTCTGACAGAAATGATACCACCCCTAGCTTTCTTCGCAGCAGGATACTTCTGCCTCAAGACGTACAGGGGCATGTCCCCCCTTCCAGAGAGCCCTTTCTCCGAGGTATAGTAAGGAAATGAACACCGAATTAGGGGCAAAACTTGAAATCACTTTTTATATTAAATATGGGTCCCAGACACATGGGATTCAACAAGCCCTATTCAAATGCAACAAGAACGAAAGTAGCGCTCAGTGCATTGTTGGCTATGCTAGTGGTAGGAACACAGACCGTTAGCGCAGCAACCACTGCACTCGCTAATGATGACTGGGTCGGGATAAGCTTCTGGATCGCAACGGCGATGATGCTAGCTTTCACAGTCTTCTTCCTCATCGAGAGGCAGAACGTCCCTGACAAGTGGAAGACATCCATGACAGTGGCCGCACTGGTCACCGGTGTGGCATGGTACCACTACACATACATGAGAGAAGTATGGGCAATGGGAGACGGATCTCCTCTAGTCTACAGGTACATCGACTGGCTAATCACAGTACCACTGCAAGTCGTTGAGTTCTACCTAATCCTCGCCGCTATCGGTGTGGGAACTTTCGCCATGTTCAGAAACCTCATGGGAGCATCCATCGTCATGCTAGTGGCTGGATTCTTCGGTGAGTCCGGAGCTATGGACAGTACAATCGATCTATCCGCTGAGATCTGGTGGGTCATCGGAATGGCTGGATGGGGATACATCCTATACGAGCTATGGTCCGGAGATGTCAAAGAGGCTTCAGAGACTGGTAGCCCAAGCGTTCAGTACGCATTCAACTCAATGAGGATGATTGTAACTGTAGGATGGGCAATCTACCCACTAGGATACCTAATGGGAGCTGGAACCATCGATGGCATGGGAACAGACGACATGAACATACTGTACAACATCGCTGACTTGGTCAACAAGGGCGCGTTCGGTATGATGATCTGGTACGCTGCTAAGATGGAATAATCGGTAAAACGATAATTGTAGAAACCAATGTAAAAACGTAATCCGGACGGTCGGTAAAACCGGCCGTCCGGACACACACAAATCTAAATCTCAGCACCTTCTCTTATACTTATGAGAGGGTGGCCATTTTACGCTGATAATTCAGTTGTCATAGACGCTCCAAAGTCAGAGGTCTGGAAATTGATAAGTACACCAGGCAATCTAAACGATTCTCATCCTTTCTGTAAAGAGAACACAGTTCAGAACTGGCCCGGTGAGGAATCAGTAGATACCTTGGAGTATCTCAATGGATTTGTGTTAGTCAGAAAGTTCCAGACTTGGATCGAGGGTGAGGGGTATTCTCTAATGATTGGCAGAGATGGTGGAAGACAGTCATACGTTGAATGGTCAATTTCAGAGATTAGTGAAAATAAATCCATGCTCAAAATAAGAGTCCATCCACACATTCTTTCTGATTGGAATAGAGTAACCGCATCCCTGGCTTATTTACTCTACATCAGGCCCAAGTTGAGGAAGTATCTATTCTCAGTTACTAGGGGGTTCAAATGGCAGATCAAGAATAAGAAGAAGATTCCGAGAAATCATTTCGGAAAGCACCCATGGTTCTCATAGATCTTCCCTAGTTATTTGGCCATCTTCGAATTTGTAGAACAGTGGCTTCCCAGTGGGAATCTCAACTGAGACAATATCTTCAGGACTTATCGACTCGATATGCATGACAATAGATCTCAGAGAGTTACCGTGGGCCGAAATGAGAACATTCTTGCCGGCTTCCAGATCTCCCATTATAGTCTTCGCGAAGTAGGGGACTGTTCTCGCGGCATTCATCTTCAGACTCTCGCCACCAGGAGGGGGGATATCGAAAGACCTCCTCCAGATATGTACCTGCTCTGCACCGTGAATCTCAGCGGTTTCTGCCTTGTTCAGTCCTTGTAGGTCCCCATAGTGCCTCTCGTTCAGTAGCTCATCCTTGATTACCGGGATATTACCGGAGAAAGAACTCCTGCTAATGATAATCTCAGCTGTCCTTTGCGCCCTCTTGAGTCCACTGGTGTGGACTACATCGAACGGTATC
>CENG01014494.1_pt1 | contig 36833 bp, 41 predicted proteins | sample 530131 | NCBI WGS metagenome assembly CENG01 (sample SAMEA2591057, study PRJEB7988) | marine metagenome | biome: marine biome (ENVO:00000447); feature: surface water (ENVO:00002042) layer; material: saline water (ENVO:00002010), including plankton (ENVO:xxxxxxxx) | depth 5 m
ATCCCATATTCGCCATTGATTGGATCGCACGGCTTCAACCTCACCAGTGTAAACATTTAGGTAGACATTTATGCTTTGTCCCGCCTCGTTGACTGATGTAACTCTATAAATAGGCAAAGCTCTTCCACGATACTCAGATCCAATAGTATTTTCAGTAATAAGATCAACACTTTCAGGAATAAGTGATGTTTGCTTTGCTGATAAGGCCTTAGCCTCTTCTACCTTTATTTGCTCTACATCTTTGCCTTCAAAATTTAAATACTCACGACCGTAAATACCATCGACTACTAAAATCTCCTGGTCCATTCTATCTATAACTCTTATATTTTGAGCGCCATCTATTTGAAAATTGAGTTTTGAAAAATCTACATTAAAGTTTGGTTCCTCTCTGTATTGCTCTCCTCGGACGTTTTCAATTTTATTGAAAGCAAAATATATTCCTGAAACTGTCCATAAAAGAAGTTGAATTGAAATTAAAAAACTTAAGTATTTATGAATGTTTCTTACAAAAAATTTCACCTGATTATGATGATAGCTTTTTTTTTGGGATAATGAGTAATATTTATTGATAGAGAGCATATGAAAAATTTGGTTATTATTCTGTTAACTGGGGTTTTAGGATCTTGTACATCCCTAGGTTACTGGAAGATAGAAGATTGTAAAAAAATAAGTGAAGCTTCGGGAGTATTTTTATACTACTCTGGAGAGCTTTTGAAAAAAGCTGATGAAGCTGAAAAAAATGGCAAAGTTGAAGAAGCTAAAAAACTTACAGAAGAAGCATACTTTTTGTCCGAATTGGCAGAAAATCATGCTATTAATTTCAACACTTACTGCAAAGTAAATAACTAATTGCTAAATTTTGGCCATTTTGGTATATTGAAATTGGGAATTTTCTCTCCATTTGTCATGGGTTAAAAGACTACTCGTTCATCCCGCAAGGGACGGAAGTAGGCTAAGGCTGAAGGAACGTACCCTCGTTCATCTTCGCAAGAAGACGGAAGTAGGTAATGGTACCGAAGGAACGCATCTTTTTAAAAGGAGATGTTTATGACAAATCTGCAATTAATACAGCATAAAGCTGCTATTAATTCTAATAAAAGGCTAACGCTTAAAAAGTACCGATTTAATCTGTTTTTACAGAAAAATCTTTTGATTAAAGAAAAATCTAAGGCCCACTAATTGGTATTGCTTAGTTTAAGCATTTTGAAAAGGCACCTGTTCCTGGTGCCTTTTTTTATTTTTGAACAATAGCATCAGCATTTTTTGCTCTTTGTTCATCTCTTATTTTTTTTAATTCAGTAAGTGGAATTGGAATGTCTAGCCCCTCTTTAATGCCTGGCATGGTTTTAATTTCCTTGAGCCACCTTTCCAAATGATCAAGCCCATCCATCTTGATACCAGACCAGCTATAAGTTCTAACCCAGCACCAATTAGCCAGATCAGCTATAGAAAATTCCTTACACAACCATTGCTGAATTGATAGCCGATTGTTCATAACTTCAAAAAGCCTTCTACATTCATTGTGATATCTACTGATAGCAGCAGGGATTTTTTCAGGGAGATATCTATAAAAGACATTGGCTTGTCCCATCATTGGTCCAATGTGACCCATTTGAAACATTATCCATTGCAGGACCTCATACCTTTCTTTGCCAGATTTAGGCAACATTTTCCCAGCTTTATCTGCCAGATAAATCATAATTGCTCCTGATTCAGCCAAGGCAAAATTATTTTCAGTATCTTCAATAGCTGGTATTTTTGAGTTCGGACTAATGTTTTTAAACTGATCTGAGAACTGTTCTTTCTCAAGCAAATTAACCAGCTCGTATTCATAAGGCATCTGCAACATTTCAAGCAAGCATGAAACTTTATAGCCGTTAGGAGTCGGAGCTGTATATAGCTTTATCATTTTAATATCATAACTTGATTGCTAACTCATTTTGCAAAATAGATAATATTCATATGAAGTTGAAATTATTTGTTTTATTTTTAATGGCATTGCTAAGCAAAGCTCATCACACAGATTCGGATTTTGATAGCCTTAAAGCCGCTATAGAAAATGATCTCAGAACAGTAACCTTTAAAGAAAGGGATCAATATAGAAATCCATATGAAACGCTTAAATTCTTTGGTTTGAAAGACAATCAAGTGGTGGTTGAACTCTCACCAGGTGGAGGTTGGTATACCGAAATACTAGCGCCCTACCTCAAGAAAAAAGGTGAGCTCATTGCTGCACATTACAATCCAGAAACTAGCGCCTATTATGCCCGATCAAGAACAGCATTTGATAAGAAGATTGCATCAAACAATATGTTCTCGGAGGTAAGGGTTGTTGAACTGGATAAAAGTTATGGTGTAGAAAACTCTGCCGATTTGGTAGTAACTTTTCGCAACCTTCACAATTGGATAGGCCAACAAGGTGACGACATATTAAGTCGAGCTTACAAAGTCTTAAAACCTGGTGGCTCTTTTGGAGTTGTGGACCATAGAGCAAAGCCTGGCACTTCTCTTGAGGCAATGAAAAAATCTGGCTATATAACAGAAGAGTATGCTATTTCTGTTGCTGAAAAAGCTGGTTTCATTCTTGTCGCATCAAGTGAAATAAATGCCAATAGTAAAGATACAGCTGACTATCAAAATGGTGTTTGGACACTTCCGCCAAGCTTGCGATTGAAAGAAATTGATAAAGACAAATATCTAGCAATTGGTGAAAGCGATAGATTTACACTTCTTTTTAAAAAACCTGAAAAATGATTGAAAGATTTTTTCATGCTGAGTCATCAACTCATACATACCTAATTATTAGGGGTAATGAATGCGTGATAATTGATCCTGTGTTGGATGATGTGGACCAATACTCAGATTTGATTAAAGCACAAAATCTAAAATTAGCTTATGCAATTGATACGCACATTCATGCCGATCATATAACTGCACTTGGTGAGCTCAGAGAAAGACATGGCTGTATCACAGTTATGGGTGAGCAATCTCAAGCTGCTTGTGTCTCACAGCCTATTCGGTGTGATGATGTTATAGAGTTTGCAGATCTTAAAATCAAGGCTTTATTCACACCAGGTCATACCGATGATAGCTATTGCTATTACATGGAAATGGATAGTATGAAGTACTTATTTACAGGAGACACTTTACTGATTAATGGTTGCGGCAGAACAGATTTTCAGAATGGGAGTTCAGCTGATCTGTATGCCAGTCTTTTCACCACCCTTAGAAAGCATGATTCAAAAACAATAGTCTTGCCCGCACATGATTACAACGGAAAATTGCAATCAACATTAGGCCATGAATTTGAGAACAATCCAAGACTTAACTTTTCAAACAGAGAAGAGTTCATTGAATTTATGGACAATCTAAACTTGCCTGACCCAAAATTAATGGATGTTGCCGTGACAGCTAATAAAAACTGCGGCATATCATAAGAAATGCGTAAACTGTTTTTAGTTCTGCTTCTTAGCTTAAATTCTTTAGGAACGAATAAACCAAATATTGTTTTAATTTTAATTGATGATCTTGGGCTAACAGATATTGGCGCTTTTGGTAGCGAAATCGATACACCAAATATGGATATGTTAGCTGGAGAGGGTCTAATCTTCTCCAATTACCATACATCACCAGAGTGTGCGCCCTCAAGAGCCATGCTTTTAACAGGTATGGATAACCACAATGTTGGAATTCCAATGATCCCAGAAGTTATGCCTAGAAATTTAAGAAATATTCCTGGCTATGAAGGATATTTAATCCCTGAAGCACTAACACTGGCTGAACTTCTAAAGCCACACGGGTACAAAACCTATATGACAGGAAAATGGCATTTGGGTTTTGGTGGAAAAGAAACTGCAGCCCTGCCACATAATCGTGGCTTTGCAAAGACATTTATCCTTGATGCAACAGGGGGAGACAACTATTCCAATCACTCTTACTTGCCCTACTATTCAAAAGCTCCCTGGTTCAAGAATGGCAAACCAGCAACACTGCCTGAGGACTTTTACTCATCAAGGTTTTTTATTGACGAAATGATTAAATACATTGATGAGGATATTCAAAAGGAAGGTCCATTTTTTTCTTACATCTCATTTCAAGCCCAACATATTCCACTCCAAGCACCAAAAAAATATACAGATAAGTACTTAGACCTATATCGCGATGGCTGGGTAAGCTTACGAGAAGACCGAAAAAATGCTGCCATTGAAAAAGGTATTTTTGCTTCTGAAGCATCCATAGTCGATTCATTGAAAAAATTTGATGCCTGGGAAGATTTAGAAGAGGAAGACAGAGCGCATAAGGTTAAAAGTGCAGCGGTTTTTGCTGGCATGCTTAATGCTATGGATTATCACATTGGCAGGTTTATTAATTATTTAAAAGCGAATGATCTCTATGACAACACAATATTTATCATCACATCGGATAACGGGCCTGAAGGTAATGACCCGTCCAATCATGATGTCTGGAAGCAGTGGATTGGCACAACCAACTACAATACAAACTATGAAACTTTAGGGGAAGAAAACAGCTACGTTTATATTGGTACCGAGTTTGCTCAAGCAATGGCATCGCCCCACCACATGTATAAATTCCATATGAATGAAGGCGGCATTAAGGTGCCATTAATAATATCTGGACCAAATATAAAACAAGGCATCTATCATGAGTTTTCATACGTCACGGACATTGCCTCAACGATTACAGATATTGTTGGCGGTCAAGTGCATAATCAAATGATTGGCAAGTCTCTTAAAGACATAATGGCAGGAAATAGGACGCCAATTTACTCAGATGATGAATACATAGGTCTTGAGGTCACGGGTAATTCTGCACTTTTTAAGGGCAGGTATAAGATTTTGAGAAACAGACCACCATCTGGAGACAATGTTTGGCGCATGTATGACTTGAAAATAGACCCTGGAGAGACCAAAGATTTATCCAAAACTTACCCAGACATTTTCCAAGATCTTTTAAGCTCCTATCAAGAGTATGTTGAAGTAAATGGAGTGGTTGAATTGCCTGAAGATTACTTTTGGGCAAATGAAATGACAGTTAATACATTCAAAAGAAGAGTTTATGAATATCTGCCGTGGGGATTGCTTATAATTATTATTGGGTTAGGGGCTTTTATTCTCTATAGAAGAAAATGAAAAAGATAATATTTGCTATTGTCGCTGTTCTAGGTGTGCTTGTATTTTTTTGGCGTGATGTTCTTTTTTTCATTATTGTAAATTTTGTCAGGCCTGATTATCAGATTGGGCCCAATCAAGAGATCGTATGGCAAGAGGGCCCAGCAGAAAGAACGGATGGTCGTCCGAACATCATTGTTATTGTAGCCGATGATCTAGGCATCAATGATATGACCAATTACGATGATCTTAAACCTGGTGGAACCGTTAATACGCCCAATATCGACTTTATAGCGAACAGTGGTATCAAATTTAAAAATGCCTACTCAGGTAGTGCTACATGTGCACCTTCAAGAGGTATGATTGTAACGGGCAGATATGCCACAACTACTGGTTTTGAATTTACACCTGTGCCTGTTGGTATGGCAAGAGCAATCGCCCTATTTTCTGATGGTGCTGCTGAATATATTCCAGAAAACGACAATACACCTTTCGACTTGGCAGGCTTGCCTAACGAAGAAATAACATTTGCTGAGACTTTAGGTCAGGCAGGGTACTACACAGCTCATATTGGTAAATGGCACTTAGGGCGTGATACGCACTTTGCTGCTCTTAACCAAGGCTTTGATGAAAGTTTATTAATGTCGAGTGGATTGTTCTTACCTAAAGACGATCCGCGTGTAGTAAATGCCTTCCTTGACTTTGATCCCATTGATAAATTTCTGTGGGCTACTATGGATTATGCCGCGCAATTCAACCAAACAACTTACATGGATAATTGGTTTGAGCCCGATGGCTATTTAACCGATTACTATACCGATGAAGCCATCAAGGTTATTGAAGCAAACAAAAATAGACCATTTTTCCTTTATTTGGCGCATTGGGGTGTGCACACACCAATGCAAGCACTTAAGTCAGATTACGAAGAGCTTGCTTATATCGAAGACCATACTGAAAGAGTATATGCAGCAATGATTAAAGCATTAGATCGTAGTGTTGGTCGAATTGTTGAATCGCTAAAGGAGCATAATTTAGACGACAACACATGGATCATTTTCACAAGTGATAATGGTGGTGCGGGATACATTGGCTTAAGGTATATAAACTCTCCTTATCGAGGCTGGAAATTGACACTTTTTGAAGGCGGCATTAAGGTGCCTCTAATTTTTTGGAAGGAAGGTATAGATGCACAAGTAATTTCTGAACGTGCAACACACATTGATATTATGCCCACAATACACGGCCTGGTTAATGAAGACCTAACTCATCAAGTCGATGGTATAGACCTATTTAATAATTCTTTGGATCTGAGCAAAAGGCCAATATTTTGGAAAACGGACCATAACAAAGTTGTCATTAAAGATGGCTGGAAACTTCAAATAGCTGAATATCCAGATAAACAATGGCTGTTTAATCTGAATAATGACCCAACAGAGCAAATTGAGCTTTCCGGTTCATATCCTGATAAAGTGGCAGAGCTGTTAACTTTGATTAACCAACACTCTGAGGGAGGCCGAGAGGCAATATATAAAGCGCCGTTACGAGCAAAAATAGAGGTTGATCGAACTCTTAAAGAATCTATTGAAGATCCCGATAATGAAGGTGAGGTTGTTGTAGTTGCAAATTAATCTCTTTACTGCATGATTATCTGAGTCTTATTAAATTTTAATGTAGGATATTTTTATGAAGGCAGATTTCTTTTTTTCCTATCGAAGTCCATACTCGTATTTGGTATTGCCAAGAATATTAAAACTCAAAAAGGAGTACGATATTGATATTCAATTTAAGCTTGTTTACCCACTGGCAATCAGACAACCAGAATTTTTCAAAGGTAAAAACTTCTTTAGTTTTTTTCTACTCAAAACTATTGATATCAGATCAAAGGCCAGAAGACTTAATATGCCGTTCTACATGCCGAATCCAGACCCAATTCAACAAAGCTACATAACAGGAAAGATTAATAAAGATCAACCCTACATCTTTGATATTTGCCACCTAGGCATGGTGGCAGAATTCCACAACAAAGGCATTGAATTTGCACATGAGGTTTCACATCTTATATTTGGCACTAAAAGTGGTTGGAACGATGAATCAAACTTAAGTCGAGCAGCTGCAAATGTTGGTTTAGATTTTAATAGGATAAAGCAAGAAGTTGCTGAAGGTGAAGATGCAATTGTAAAAGCAATAAAAACCAATCAAAGCCTACAGCAACAAGCAGGACATCATGGCGTACCTCTCATGGTCTATAAAGACAAAACTTTCTTTGGGCAGGATAGGTTTGATGAGTTCAAAGAACTGTTGCTTCAAGAAGGCTTGCAAAGAAGATGAATTCATTAGACTATGAAGAAGGAGTTAAGCACCTTCTAAAAGTTGAGCCTGCTTTTAAAAGCATTATTCCTAAAACTGAAATTTCTTTTTTTCTTCGGCCAGAGGGTTTTGAGGGAATGGCTTCGCTGATCATTGAGCAACAACTTTCTGTTAAAGCAGCGAACACGATTAAAAAAAGAGTCTTTGACTTAATGACAAAAATAGATAGTACAAATTACCTCAACTTATCGCAGGATTCATTAAAGGCTTGTGGTCTCAGTCGCCAAAAAATTAACTACCTTGGCATAGTAGCTAACGCTGAGATTAATGGAGATCTAAATTACGAAATAATTTCAATAATGTCTGACACTGATGCACAACAAGAACTATGCAAACTTAAAGGCATAGGTCCATGGACGGCAGATTGTTACCTTATGGCATGTTTAAGACGACCAGATATTTGGCCAGTAGGCGACATTGGCTTGCAAGAAGGAGTAAGGAGACTTAAACACCTGAAAGAACGGCCAACCATTGAGGATATGACTTCGATAGCAAGTGACTGGCGTCCTTTCAGGTCCATTGCAGCAAATATCATATGGGCAGATTACGACTAAATTAATCTTTTTTTCTATATTTGCGTTTTTGCTTTCGAGCCTTTTCCTGTCTGTTATTGTTTTGTTGCAACTTCTTATTGGCTTTTTTTAATCTTTCTTCATATCGCTGGTTTATAGCTTCTTGGCCTGGAATTTCTTCGTTAGCAATCTTGTTCCGCAACATTTCTAGCCTTCTTAATCTCATACCATCGTATTTGCCAGAAGCAATTAATAGATCAAGATTGGATAATCTTTCTACTTTTTTCTCAGCAAACTCTGCTACCGATGGTGGTCCTTTAAGTTCGGCAAGATCTAATTTCAGCCTTGCCATCATAGCCCTATTTTCCATTCCCACTTTTTGCTTCATTTTTTCACCATGGTGGTCAGCAAAAAATAAACCAGTGTAAAAAAAGACAGATACAATCAAAAATATGTTTCTCATAATAACTTTTGACCGTTGCTAAGAAAATTAGTTCAACTTAATTACGACTTTAGAAAAAATTTCCATGCATTTCTCTAAGTCTTCGATATTAGGAAAGGTAGGAGCTATCCTGATATTAGAGTTATTGGGATCTCTTAAATAAGGAAAACATGAACCGACAGGTAAGAGCTTTAAACCAACCTCTCCGCAAGCATTTATAATTTCCTCAGCATTATTATTAGTAGATTCAAATGAAAAAAAGTAGCCACCAGTAGGTGATGTAAACTCACAGAGATTCATTTTCTTTAAATTCAATAAATATGATTCAACCAATTCAAATTTTGGCAATATAAGCTTTTTAAGCTCTGTCATATGATCAGTTATTGATACCTTAGAGAAAATCTTTGTATGCAAGCCTTGATTCATTTTATTTGGTGCAGGTGTAAGTGAATTACGGTAACTAATGAAGCAATCTAAATTCTTTGCAGCCGAAGATATAAATGAAATGCCAGCTCCTGCTAGTGTTATTTTTGAAGTTGACCCAAGAATAAATAGGTTGTTCTCAACTCCATTTGTGTGGGCAATAGAGCTTGCAGAGCTTTGTTTAATTGTTTCTTTTAAATCGTGACAAGCGTAGGCATTATCCCAAATAATCATAAAGTTTTCTTTATTTGGTTGGATGGCTTTAAATATGTGATCAACCTGTTCATCTGTAAATGTATGGCCTGTGGGGTTTGAATGTCGAGGGACGCAGACTATGCCATGAATGCTATTATCCTTTGAAATATATTCTTTAATTTTCTCTATATCAGGGCCATTCTCAAGAAAGGGCACACTAATCATTTCGATGCCAAAATTTTCCAATAGCTTGAAGTGCCTATCGTATCCAGGCACCAAACAAATAAACTTGCTTTCTGGAGTTAGCTTAGATGAGCTGAAACCTAAAAAATATGAACATGCTAATATTTGGTGCATTAAGGTAAGAGAGGAATTATCAAGCGCTAATGTTTTATCTTCTTCGGTGTTTAGTATTATGCTGCCAAGAGCTCTTGCTGAATTTATACCTTCTGGTGTGCCGTAGTTTCTGAGATCAACTCCATCCATCTCAAATGGCTGACTTATGCTTTCAATTAATTTCTGCGATAAAAGCAATTGATTAGGAGAGGGCTTGCCCCTTGTTAAATCATATAACTCATTATCTCCTAACCAAGGGAGTTCTTGTTTGATTTGGTCTAAAATATTCATTAGTGGATTCAGCAGTATTAATTCTATCAATTTTTTTAACTATATCTTTGGGCTTGTTAACTTTTTTGATTCTTAAGTTAATTAACAACCAAAGCTCCAACTCTGAAGATGACACTTCTTTCCTCACTGAAGAGATAAAAAAAATAATTGAAACAGTTTACAAAGAACGTGAAGCTGAGTTTAAAACATCATCTAAAGACAGCATTGAAAAAATTATCGATCCATTCAGGACAAGGATTAAGGAATTTGAGGACGAGGTTAAGAAAAATACAGAACAACAACTTAAACTGCATGTCGAAACTAAAACTACGATTGATGGGTTAATAGAAAAAACAAATCAAATCACTAGCGATACTGCTAACCTTGCCGATGCTTTACGAGGAGACAGTAAGACACAAGGCGATTATGGAGAAATGAAGCTTCGAATGTTGCTTGAAAACTCAGGATTACAGGAGAATATTCACTATAAATTGCAAGAAAATTTTGTTGTTAAGGGAGAGGATGGATTAAAGAACAAAAGACCGGATGCCATAGTGTATTTACCAGACGATAGGCAAATAATTATTGATTCCAAGTTTTCTTTTAGAGCGTACCACGATTACAGCAGCAGTGAAAAAGCTGAAGATAAAGACAGGAATGGCAAACATCACGTTGTGAATGTTAAAGAACGCATTAAAGAATTAAGTGATACAAAATATAATGACATTGCCGATCTAAACTCGCCGGATATGACTTTCTTATTCTTAGGAATTGATGATGCATTAAATGTTGCACTTAAGTACGATCAAGAGCTTTTGTCATATGCAACCAAAAAACGTATAGCTTTACTCAGCCCAACCCAACTTCACATATCAATAAAAATGATTGAAAACTTATGGCGAATAGATGGACAAAGAGAGGGTGCAAAGGTCATTTATGAGGAAGCTCAAAAACTAGTTGATAAACTTGGGGGGTTTATAGAAACTGTAAATAGCCTTGGACATTCAATAGAACTTTCACAAAAGAAATTTGAAGATGCAATGAATAAGCTGTCAACTGGAAAAGGTTCAATTGAAGCAAGAGTAAACAAATTAATTTCAATTGGGAAAAAAGAATCAGAGAAAATAAAACATGACAATTGAGTTTTTCTTGTATCCGCTAATAGGAATTTTATCAGGATTTTTATCTGGATTTTTTGGTGTTGGCGGTGGAATAATCATTGTTCCATCGTTGCACTTCCTCTATAAAAGTTTGGGCTACTCAGATGAAATTGCTATCCCAGTTTCTCTTGGAACTGCTTTAGCATGCATCATTGTAAATGCGCTTTCAGCAATACCTATACACCACAAGGGTGGGACAATATCTTGGAGCAATTTTCGCAAACTTTTACTTGGAATAGTTGTCGGTCCTGTTATCGGTGCCCTAATATCTGTTGAGCTAGATAAAGAATTATTTAAAAAAATATTTGCTTTATTTATCTTTCTAATTTCATTGCGACTTTTCTTTAAATCCAGCGAATCCAAAACAGAGAAGAACATTTCGTACACAGTCGCATTGCCATTTGGTGGGGTTGTAGGAGCTCTGTCTTCACTATTTGGAGTTGGAGGAGGGATCTTTATTGGCCCATTTTTACGTTTCATGGGGGAAAACATTAAAAGAGCCGCTGGCACCTCACTGGTGTGCACTCTTCCTGTCGGCATCATTGGAGCATTGTCGTATATGTATCTAGGAATAAATACACAAGATTTACCTGACTATTCAGTTGGCTATGTAAACTATCTAAGTTTATTTTTTATAGCAATATTTAGTTCAATATTTTCAAGAATTGGGGCACAACTGACACAAAAAGTTAATGACAATGTTTATCAGACTCTTTACGCTTTACAACTCCTACCGGTATTTATTTATTGGTTGTTAGCATAATGGAATATCCTGAGTTTATTAATCCAATCGCTATTTCTATCCCCATTGCAGGCTTTTGGGGAGATTCAATTGACATTGCATGGTATGGAATTTCTTATGTTTTGGGTGCCTACCTTGTTTATTGGCATATGGTTACTAATAGATTTCAATTTGGCATCGACCTTGACAAAAACCAAACGGAAGACCTTGTTTTTTTCTACGGGTTGTTTTTAGGCGCAGTGGTTGGTGGACGGTTAGGTAGCGTTCTATTTTATGATCTTCATCTACAGCTACAAGACCCCTTTTATGTTTTTAAAATTTGGCAGGGTGGTATGGCATTTCATGGTGGTTTGATTGGAGTAATGATTACCATGCTTATATTTGCAAAGAAGCATAACTTAAAATTTCTAGCAATTACTGATTGGTTGGTGCCATCAATACCTATAGCACTTTTTCTTGGTAGAATTGCCAATTTCATTAATGCAGAGCTCTATGGCAGAGCAACCGAAATGCCATGGGGAATGATTTTTCCCACAGATCCTTTGCAAATTGTAAGACATCCATCCCAATTATATGAAGCCTTTCTAGAGGGTATAGTTCTATTTATTTTCCTTAATTTATTCGTTAAAAGAAGAGGCTATCATGGCAGGCATACCGCTTTTTTTCTAATTGGTTATGGTGTGCTTCGGTCAATTGCAGAACTTTTTAGAACCCCAGATTTTGTTTACGGTAACGATTTTTTATTATTTAGTTTCATAACTCAGGGACAATTATTATGTATACCTATGATAATATTAGGACTCTTTATACTAAGAAAAAATAATGCAACAGTACCTTGATCTACTAAAAAAAGTACGCACCGAAGGCTCTCATAAAGGCGACAGAACAGGAACAGGAACCTTGTCTGTTTTTGGTTATCAGATGCGGTTCAACCTACAGGAATCATTTCCTCTAATTACCACTAAAAAAGTTCACTTTAAGTCAGTTGCATATGAACTGCTTTGGTTCCTAAGAGGTGAGACAAATATAAAGTTTCTTAAAGAAAATAGTGTCAAAATTTGGGATGAGTGGGCAGATGACAATGGAGACTTAGGGCCAGTTTATGGGAAACAATGGCGTAATTGGGAATCCAATGGTAAGTCTTACGATCAAATAAATGAAGTTATTGAACAAATTAAATCAAATCCCGATAGCAGAAGGCATATTGTCAGCGCATGGAATGTTGGAGATATACCCAGCATGGCTTTAGCCCCTTGCCACAACATGTTTCAGTTCTATGTACAAGACAATAAGCTCTCATGTCAGCTCTATCAACGTAGTGCAGATATTTTTCTTGGTGTTCCTTTTAATATTGCGTCCTATGCCTTGTTAACGCATATGGTTGCTGAGGTATGTAGCTTAGAAGTTGGTGACTTTGTACATTCGTTTGGTGATGTTCACCTTTATACAAATCATCTCGAACAAGCCGATGAACAACTAACTAGACAACCTTTGTCGCCACCTCAGATTAAAGTGGCAAAAAAACAAAACATAGATGAATACGTTTATGAAGATTTCGAATTGATCGGCTATGAACATCATCCTCATATTCCGGCACCAGTAGCAGTATGATCATCTCAAGCCTTGTGGCCATGAATAGTTCTTTATTGATTGGGAAAGACAATGATTTACCATGGCATCTCAAAGATGATTTAGCTCATTTCAAAAATTATTCGATGAATAAGCCTATAATAATGGGGAGAAATACTTATGAATCAATTGGAAGACCACTACCTAATAGACACAATATTGTAATAACTACAACAATCAATGAGTTAGATGGTGCTGTAGTAGTAAATAACTTCCTTGATGCTATCGAAGCTGCAAAAAAATATTGCCTAGCAAGCAATCAAAATGAAATCGTTATCATTGGTGGTGCTAAAATCTTTGCTCTTGCAAAAGACATGATTAATAAGCTCGTGATTACTTGGGTCGAAGCAAATGAATTGGTTGGTGATGTTTACTATCCTAGATTTAATTTAAAAAACTGGATTGAGCAGTCACAAAAATCATTTAAAAAAAATGCAGATAATGATTATGACTTCGTTATAAAAGAGTATCTTCTTAAGAAATAGACTCTCTTCTGAGATTTAAATTCTTAACTCTCTGTTGCTCACTATCTGTATACTGCAACCAAGCTCTTGCCGACTTTTTAACTGCATCTTTCTTACTTTGCGATGCTTTGGTAAAAACATCTCTGGCTTCATCAAACCTCTGTAGTTCAAACAATGCTTGTCCAAGGGTTAATTGAGCAAAACCTGGGTTCTTAAGGTTACCTTTTTTGATGCCCTTATTTATAGCTTCAATAGCTTCGCTGATATTGTTGTCTAAGTACAGAAGATTGCCAATAGCAATGAGTGCTTCACCATTGCTTATAACTTTATCGAGCTTTCTATAAACATCAACCGCTGCTTCTCTTTCTTGTGCAGCTCTGAGTGATTCAGCTAAGATAGTTAAGTTTCTTTCACTTTCATCCAAAAATGGTGCGGCGTCTCTATCTAGAGCTTCAGCAGAACCAGCTTTGACAAATGCTGGTCCTAAAATATCCAAACAAGTCATTTCCTCTACAGGAATGCCATCCTTATCAACAACTAAATTACCGTCTTCATCCAAAACTTTTCCTAGAGCACACTCTTGATCGATTACTTTTTGCCCTGCAACAGATGTCATGCCAGTTAACATAACTTCTGCAGCCCAGTAAGGATTTCCAGCAGCCAATAACATCTGAGAGAGCGATTGAAATTCTGTGCTTTTATCAAGAAGCTCTTTTTGAAAAGCTGTTTTTAGTAGCGAGGTGTAGTCTCTGCTTCTATCAAGCTCGTTATATAAGCCAGCCAAATTAACGAAGTATCTTTTCTTTGGGTAGAGTTCTAAAACTTCCTCATAATATGGGACCTGTTCTTTTTTCAAGTTCAGCTCTCCCATGGTAGCCAGCAAGATTGAATACCAGTTCTCCCTGAACGTAGTCCCCGTTTCATTAGAAATTCTTTTTGCTTCCATCATCACGTTGTAAGCTTTTTGAAATTGGTCTTGTAGGAAATATGCTTGCCCTAATAAAACATAGGCCTGTGCTGTCACCTCATCTGTTGTCTTAAACCACAACTTTAAATATTTAATGCCATTGTCAAAATCTTCATCAGATAAATAAAGCTGGGAAATAGTATAGTAAGAAGAGAGCTTAATTCTTGGTTGAGCATCTTTCTCTTTAATGAGGTTCAAATAATCGTTTCTTGCTCCAACTAAATTATCTTTGTATGCCAAATTAACGTATGCCTGGTAGTAATAAAACATCGATCTATCATAAGAGTTAAGGCTGGAAACTCTGTTCCTTAACTGTGCTAATTCTGCATCTGTCTCTTTGATAACAGCATCGATCTGTTTATCTTTTAAATTTGCCTCTGCTGTTTTTTTGTCTTTTAAAAGCAATGTCTTTGCTTCTTCTAATTGGCCTGCTTCATCAAGACCTTCAACAATTTTCTGAACTCTTCTAGCAGTCGAAGCTGTTAAAACTTTAGATCTTCTTGATTGTAACTCTCTTTTTTGCTCTTCTGTAGCAAGCTCAGGCAAACCATCTCTCTCATCCGCTCTAAAATCAAAAGAAATTAAAATAATAAGTCCTAGCAAAAATCTCATATCATTCATCCAGTTCAAAAGTAAATTTATGTGGTACATCTTCAACTGATACCGGTCTACCATCTCTAACAGTTGGCTTATATTTAAGCTTCGCAGCTGCTCTTAGTGTTGCGCTGTTGAACATAGTGCAATCACTATATTCGCCATCTCGGTTAGCTACTGATCTACACTTGCCTTCGATTACAAAAGGATCTGCAATTGTGCCTGACTCAGTGATTGTAAATGCCACAATAACATAGCCTTCTGTCCCTCTTTCCTGTGCTCTTCTAGGATAAACTGGCTGAACTTTAAACAGAGGAATATATTCTCCATCTCTGAACATGCTGCCAGAGCCTGAGTTAAAATTAATTTGAGGTTTGCTTTGTGTTGCTGACACAGCAATCGGTGTCACATCGAGTTGAGGTGGGGCAATATCAGGTGGTGCAACTTCTGGCTCTTCTGGAGGCTCAACTTCATCGTTGGTTAAAGTTTCGATCTCTCGTTCGGGCATAATGACATCACCGATCTTTCTACCTTTGGTGATATCACCAGCATCTCCAGTGCTAATCAGTGCGACCATAAAAACAAATAACAATAAACCTGCAAGTGGTGCAGCTCCCATAAAAAGATGCTTTTTGGTGACCACAAAATTATTTGCCATAACTTTTTGACTTACTCCTTCTAATTTGGTTCAGCTGCAAGAGATATATCAAACACTCCTGCATCTCTTGCTCCATCCATCACTTGAATGATTGCGTCTGCACTGGCAGTTTCATCTGCTTGAATAACTACTGAACCTTGAGGGTTGTCAGCTAAGAGTTTAAGTACATTAGCCTTTACTTGTCTGACATCAATCCTTCGTCCATCCATGTAAATTTCATCGTTTCCACCTATTGCTATTAGAATAGCTGCATTTTCTTGAATTTCTGAAGTGTCTGAATCAGGTCGATTAACCTCAAGTCCAGGCTCTTTAATGAAGTTAGCTGTAACAATAAAGAAGATAAGCATGATGAAAACAACATCAAGCATTGGTGTTAAATTAATTTCACTTTCTTCTTCTCGAGCAGCTGCACTTATTGCGTTTCTTCTCATTATTTTGCTCCTTGTTTGCTTGATCCAGTTACATAATCAACCATCATCAATTCTCTGGATTCAACTTGGTTTTTAACCCATATCATTGCTAAAACTCCTGATAATGATGATACCATGCCGGCCATTGTTGGAAGAGTTGCTTTTGACACACCTCCTGCCATTGACCTTGCATCCCCACCACCGGTAAAAGCCATAACCTGGAAAACTTCAATCATACCTGTGACTGTACCCATCAATCCAAAAAGAGGACATAACGCTATGCAGACCTGTATGAGTTGAATATTTTTACTAATTGATATCTTGCCTTCAGAAATAAATCTGGTTTTGGTTTGATACTTGTGCCACGGTGACTTAAATTTTAATGAAAGGTATCTGCTTTTGATATCTTCAGCAAATCCCTCATGTACAAAAAGAAAATAGTAAATTCTCTCTAAGATTAAAGCCCACATGAAAGTAACTAGGATAGCTATATACCATAGGACTGGCCCACCTTGTTCCATAAAATCTCTAAGAGAAATATAAAGCTCAGTAAGCCAATACATAGTTATTTTGCTTTTTCAGCAACAATACCAGTTGCTTGTTCTTCTAAAACATCCACAACAGATCGAGCAGATGACTGCAAGAATGAGTGTGCAAGTGTTGTTGGTATAGCAACTACAAGACCAAGTACTGTTGTAACAAGTGCCTGTGAAATACCTCCAGCCATGATTTTTGGATCACCAGTGCCAAACAGAGTAATTTGTTGGAAGGTAATAATCATCCCTGTTACTGTTCCTAATAGCCCGGCCAATGGTGCTACAACGGAGACGATCTTTACAAAGCTAATGCCTCTTTCAATTGAGGGTCTTTCGCCCATAATTGCTTCGGCAAGCTTCAATTCAAGTCTGTCTATTTCTTCTTTCATATGTTTTTGGCCAACTGTCAGAACTCTACCTAATGGGTTAGAATCATCAGGCTTTTCGTTAGCTAACTGCTCCTGAACAGCTCTGCTAGTAATCCAAAGCATGGTGTATTTGTAAATGGCAAATAACATTGTGATTGCACCAATGGCAAGAATGATATAACCAATCAACCCACCTTGATCAATTCTTTCAAGAAGAGACGGGTTCTGAATCAAGTTAGCTAGTAGTGCACCTCCCGACGGCCCACTTGGGTCAACAGAAAAACTTACATAACCAGCACCTGCATCGGCATCGCTGATTCTACCAGCTGAGCTTGTGTATCGGCCTGCAGGCTGCCTTGCAAGGAATTGATACTGGCCTTTTGCAGGAACGTATTCAAGATACTTATTGCCACAAACTGCATTGTAAACACCAACCCTAACAACATCACAGGTTACTTGAGTGCCATCAACATTAATAACATCAGTAGAGAACCTAACAACTTCACCGGTTGCCTTCATCTCTCTCATGATTTCATACCAAACTCTCTCGATCTCTTCAATTGTTGGAAGCTCTGTTGATTCACCCATTTTTCTGGTAAGGTCACCAAGGAAAAACTCTCTATCTTTGCCAAATTCTGCAGCCGTAAGTGAAGTTTCAAATGTAACCCTTGAGTCTGTGCTGATGCTCTGCATATGACCAAAAAGTTCATTTAAGGAACCCAGCTGTTTTAGATAAGCTTCTTCAGCAACTCTTAATTTTTCTTGGTTCTGCGTGAATACTTCTTCAAGTTCATCGGCTATTCTTTCTTGACGAGCTAGTTCTCGTTGCTCTTCTCTAAGAATCTCTTGTTGCTGATTACGTGATCTAATAAACCTAGCTTCTCTATCAGCATTTTCTGCCTGTTCTTGTGTTTTTCCTTCTTTTACAAGCTCAAGAAGTTTATCCAAGTTTGAAGGGGCTGGAGTTTCTGCTTCTTGTGCAAAAAGGATTGAAGAGGCTAAAAGTAATAACGCTAATGTATATTTATAAAATCTCATTACTCACCTCCCTTAACTTGTACAGGCACTGCCAAGAGATCCAATGGAGCGGTTTTGCTTGCCATACGAATTCCGTCTCTGACTGGTATTCTGAAGCCATCAACTTCCTGCCAATCAGAACCATTCCATATGCCTGCTTCGCTTTGATCTTTAAGCTGATACATAAGCGCCAATCTTCCAATACGAAGAATGTTGACTACTTTTCCTTCTCCATCAAGTTCTATTGAATCTTCATAGGTTTCTATTGTTCTGCCATACTCTCTTTCAATGTTATAGGCTTCTAATACCTGTCTGACTTGCTCAGATGCTGTTACTTTTGGATCAGATAACGTAGCTCTAACTTGATTGATTCGCTTAGTTCTTTCATCTAATGAGAATGGTGCATCCAAACTAACAAATTGCTCAAGACTGTCTGCCATTCTTTCCATAAGTGGTGGAATTTGTCTTTGGATAACTACTACTTGTCTGGTTTGTTCAGCTAGAGTAACCAGTCTTTCTTCCTGGGCCTTAATTTGTTGCCTCTTTTGTTCGTTATAGATTTTTAAACCTTCAACCTGTTTCACAACCACTTTCCATTCCGCAAGCAATGAATCTTTTTCAGTAGCCAATGAGTCGACCTCTTGTTGAGATTCTTCAGATAGGTTTATGCTGTTATTATTCTCAATTAATATCTGATCTAAATCACTGTTTTCTGATGCAGCTAAACCAGATATTAGCAAGAGAATCACTAAATAATTTTTCATTATTTTTACCCCTTAATATTAAACTTGACCGTTTAATATAAACAATATTAATTATACAGCAATATTTTTTACTGCATTAGCAATAAAAAAATATACAAACTTACAATTTAGGTAGGAAAATTGGGGTTTTCCTTAAATACTCCTGATATTTTGGATCTTTCCCCCATTTTTTGTTGGATCTTGCCTCCAACATCCTCACTCCGCTTACATAATAAATAAGCAAAAATGTAAAAATTGGAGAAATTAGTGAAAAATACTGCATACCACTCATGACTGGTAGGGCCATAAGAGACACCCCTATCCATAAGACAACCTCGCCAAAATAATTTGGATGTCTTGATTTTGACCACAAACCTTCAGTTATGAATTTACCTTCATTGTTCGCGTCAGATTTAAATTTAGTTTTTTGTTGATCTGCGACAACTTCAAAAACAAATCCAAAAATCCATACAGCTAAACCAAGGCTGCCAAGAATATTAAAAGATGCTTTTGAAATTGCTGTGATAGCTACCAAAGCTGACAATAGTTGAATAAAAACCCAAGCTGCTGAAAGGCTCCACGTCATAAATAATTGGGTAAAGCTTGGTAGAATTGATCTAAACCTCTTGTCTTCACCATCTTTAAGCACACGCAAAAATAAGAAACTGCCAAGACGAATCGTCCATATCAAAATGCAAGCAGCAATAATTGCTGATCTAAAATCAATTGGACTATTTAATTGAACTAACTGAAATAAAACGTAGATAGTGACTGTTATATAGGTTAACGACCCTGTAAGGTCGTAAAACTTTTCTGTTTGAAAGACATATGACGGGATAAATAAGACCCAATGTATGCCAAACGAAATAAATAGGACTGTCATAATTAATGATAAGTCGCCATCCATGACTGTCCCGACATCTACCAGACTTCCTAGAAAGAAGCATAGAATAAATGTAAATGCTGAGATAGCAAGATTAGTTAAAGGTTGTAAAATAGATTTTGCCATTACTGTGCCTTGAAATGATAATAACAATAAGTATAGATGAATAAAATATGAAGTACTCAACAAATCAATTCAAGCAAGGCTTAAAGATTTTAATTGACGGCGAACCATGCTCTATAAATTCTTATGAATTTCACAAACCTGGAAAAGGTCAGGCTGTGATGCGAACCAAGCTCTACAACCTTAGAACTGAAAAAGTCTGGGAAAGAACTTTTAAGTCTGGGGAAACTGTTGAAGCTGCAGATATATTGGAAAGAGAATATCAGTATCTCTACTCAGAAGGAGCCAACTTCATTTTTATGGATCAAGAAAGTTTTGAACAAATTGAGATAGATGCTTCGATAGTTGGAGAGACCAAGTATTGGCTTGAGGGGGAAGAGATATGCAAAATGTTGTTCTGGAATGGAGAAGTTTTACGACTGGAAGCACCAACATTTGTTGAGAAAGAAGTTGTTAACACTGAACCTGGTTTAAAAGGTGATACCGTATCAAATACACTTAAGCCGGCGTCAATATCTACTGGAAAAGAAATACAGGTTCCACTATTTATCAATGAAGGAGACGTCATCAAAATAGATACTAGACACAGCTCCTATGCCGGACGAGTGAATAAGTGAATATAGTAAAACGGTTAGATTCTGATTTGCATGCAGCTCTATCAGAAAATTATCAGGAGGCGTATCAGAATTTAGATAAAGGTTCCTTAGATGCCATATGTTTTGAAGTAGGCACGAACCCAGAGCATGGCGATTTTTCTTCAAGCTTTGCGCTCAAGCTTTCAAAACAGCTGAAAACAAATCCCAGAGAAATTGCTGAGTCCATAAAAACTAGCCTTCAAAATGAGCTCATTACCAAAGTAGAAGTTTTAGGCCCTGGCTTCTTAAATGTTTTTCTTACAGCTGATACAAAGGCCATCCTTTTAAATAAAATTATTGCTAATCCCGAGACTTACGGTGCCAAAACAAGCAATAGCAAAAAGGTTTTAGTTGAGTTTGTTTCCTCTAACCCAACAGGCCCTTTGCATGTTGGTCATGGTAGAGGAGCTATTCTAGGTAATGCTCTAGCCAATTTATTTAAAAACTCAGGCTATGATGTTACCAAAGAGTATTACGTTAATGATGCTGGCAGACAAATTAGCATTTTATCTGCTAGTGTTTTGTTGAATGCATTTTGTTCAAAATTTGAGAGCGAGGGCACGTATGAGGGAGAATATATAAAATCTCTTTCTCAGTCCTTTAAAGAAACAGTCAGCAGCATTGTCATTGATCTTGATATTGAATTAAACCAGTTAGATAAAGATCAAAGACTGGATAAAGTAATAGGGCTGCTATCAAATAATTTCCCTGAACACTGGGAGAAAGCCAGAAAATTTTCTGTAGATGAAATAATTCAGTTAATAAAGTCAGATTTAAAAAATTTTAATGTCATTCATGATGAGTGGTTCTTTGAAAGCAGCGTCGGAAAAATAGATGAGAAGGGATCACACCTTAGCAATGGTTTATCGGCTGTGACAGATAAAAAATTAACTTTCAAAAAAGATGGAGCAACTTGGTTTAGGTCGACCAACTTTGGCGATGACAAGGATCGCGTTTTAGTTAGAGACAACGGCGAACCAACCTACTTTATGACCGATATTGCATACCACAATAATAAAATCAAAAGAGGGTATGACTTATGTGTAAATATTTTTGGTGCTGATCATCATGGTTATGTTTCTAGGTTATCTAGTGCTTTTAATGCCCTAAAAAGCGATTTGCAAGAGCTGGAAGTCATACTTTATCAATTGGTTAACCTATATGAAGATGGTAAACAAAAACAAATGTCTACTCGAAAAGGTGAATTTTACTCACTTAAGGACTTGTATGAAGAATTGGGCTCGGATGCAATAAAGTTTTTCTTTCTAGAAAAAAAATCTGACCATACCATGGATTTCGATATTAATAAGGCTAAAGAAGCAAACAAAAATAATTCATACTTTTACACTCAATATGCGCATGTAAGGTGTGCTTCTATTCTTTCAAAAGCCAAACTTGGCAAAACCCCAAAAATTCTTGATGAGGACATTAATAACAACTTTAACTTAATAAACAACTTAATAAATTTCCCGAGCCTGCTTAAAGAGTACACCAAAGAAAGATCACCACATTCACTGGTACATTACCTAAAGGAGGTATCAAGCCTATATCATTCTTTTTATGAGAATTTTTCAGTGTTGTCTGATGACAACAACATTCAAGAATCCCGCCTTGCTCTTACAAAAGCTACCCAAATCGTTATAAGTCGTGGCCTATTGATCCTAGGAGTAAAGCCGTTAAAAGAAATGTAATATGGCTGGTTTCTCCTATAAGAATAAAAAATTTCCTTTAAAAGCTGTACCAACTGTTTTAGTAACTGTCCTAACCTCATTCATAGTTACGATTGGAGCTAATATTTTGCTTCAGGATAAGCCTGATTTTTTAGATCTATCCTTATTTGAAAGCGAAGAAATAGAATATGAATTTCAAACCATTCTAGAAACTAACAATTTTGAAGATTTAGATGGCCTTGAGCTAAAAGCCATTGAACAGTGCGAATACTACGCTCAATCTGGTAGTTTTAGGACTGAAAAAGCTGCACAGAGTCAGGTCGACCAACTTAGCAGTCTGGGCTATGAAGCTGCAATAGAGAACGTAAATAGCAGCAATGGATACAACTTCAAAGTAATTGTTGGGCCTTTTGAAAACCGATCACAAACCAACAATGCTAGAGAAATATTTAGGCAATTGAATATGGATTCAATTGAAATTCCAGTATGCACAAAAATAGAAAATGGATCTTGATACCTATCACAAGATTGTTTCACAATTACCCAATAGTGTAACACTGATAGCTGTCTCCAAAGGGCAGTCCATTGATAAGATTCTAAAACTTTATAATGACGGCCAAAGACATTTTGGTGAAAATTTTGAACAAGAGCTAACACATAAAAAAGAGAATCTTCCCAAGGATATTAATTGGCATTTTTTAGGGAACATGCAAACCAATAAATTAAAAAAGATTTCGTCATCAAGCTATCTTATTCAGTCAGTATCAAGAAAAAAAGTTTTGGATAAGCTTAATAATTTTAATGAAAAAAAATCTATAAATGTTTTACTGCAGTACAAGCTAGGCAATGAGGATACAAAGTCTGGATTCAGTAGGGCTGAAATAATTGAAAACCATGAAAGATATAAAAATTCAAATTCGCTTAAAATAATTGGTTTAATGGGCATTGCTGAAAATTCAACCGAAGAGAAAAGAACACAAAACCAATTTAAAGAAATAGCTCAGCTTTATAATGAACTTAAAAGTAAAGATGAGAATATCTCTACTTTGTCGATTGGGATGTCATCGGATTATAATTTAGCAATCGAAAGTGGCTCTAATATGATTAGGCTTGGGACAGTAATTTTTGGTAAAAGAAAATGATAGGGCAAGTTGTCAACATATTTATTTACTTAATATTGTTTCTTTTCATTGTTGATTTAACCAAATCAGATAGGTACAACAAAGTCGCTAGGGCAATCAAGATGATTTTGCTTCCTGTTTTGCTTTTGTTTGACAGAATGTACTTTAAAAACCTTAATGTAGGGCTTCTGCTTGCAGCGATCTTGTTGTACTGGGCCTTTTCATTCTATATGATTCCCGATCTTGGTATTTTGGGCACACTAAACCTTGCTGTTTTTAAAGTCTGCATGACTCTGATCGGAATCATGAAATTTTTAATTATTGGCGGTGTAATTTTAAGTTGGGTTTATATGTTTGGGATGTATGTAAGCAACTCGTTCACTGCTTTGCTACAACAATTATATGAAGCAATAGTTTCCGTATTCAGGAATATTATTCCTCCAACAGCCGGTTTTGATTTAAGTCCTTTGATAGCTTTCTTTATATTACAGCTTTCAGAAAGAGCGCTGAGCATACTTCTGTTGGAAATAATTCCAAGAATTTCATCTAACTACATTAATATTTAACTCTGCAGCCAAATTATTGCTTAACTCAGAAGTTAAAAAAAATGTTTCTTTAAACCTTTCTTGTGTAAATAACTCCATTTGATCGTCGTAATGAGGAGATTTTTCATCTTCGCTGTTGCCATATTGATGTATGCTTTTAGTTGTTTGTTTACCGTGCTTATCCCACTTAACAAATATAACCAAACCATCGCCAGCTACTGCTTTTAATTTGTTTGATTTATAAGGGATGCCATAGATAGCACGCAAAATATCGGGACCCCCACTTATTGCTAATTCTTTATTGCCTCTAACCAGCTTATTGACATCGCCCCACTGTAAATTCTTTTTCATAAATTTTTCTGCGCACGACAACAAAATCTCATCTGCTTTTTGTAAATCAAAGTATTTGTTATTGTCCCAAGAATCTCTAAGGTAACAAACACCAAGTGGTGCAGCAGCATTTTCAATATTCGTTTTTAGATCCCATGACAATAGTAATTTTTTTGATTTTTGGAACTCTAAGTTTTGATTTGATGATTCTTTAATTAGCTCTATGTAATTGTATAGCTTAAATTCTTTTGAATATTCATTATTAAATTTAAAGCCAATAAAATCCTCTTCTGTGATAAATTGATCGTTTGCAAGCAAACTGCCAAGCACAACTGACCTATTGGTCAGATTTTCTTGAAAGCCAATTTCAGCATCAAAAGCGGATTTTGCTAAATTGTCTTTTTTGGAAGCTGTAAAAAAAGGGGACTGGTTTGCAGAATATACATACCCACCCGATGGGTTGATAATTTTTGGGGAAGAATTTGTTTGTAGGTATGAATTCCATATATATTGTAAATTTGTGCCATCAACTGGATCCTGCCAATTGATTCCCTTGAACCTCTTAGGGGTCACATTGTTGTGAACATAGCCAATATTGTTTTGATTGTCTGCATACACGAAATTTATAGAAGGTATTGCTTGAGTTTCAAAGCTCTTAAGCCATTCATCCAAATTAGTTGCCAAATTCATTTGAAGCCACTGTTGTGTTTGTTTCAGGTTCTCAAAGCCAACAAATTTCACAGCATAAAAACCATCGCTCCTCTCTAAAACCAAACCATGTTCTGTAAATTTTGCTTCTCGTTTAATTGGGAATGAAAATAGATTCAAAATTTTGGTTTCTATTTTAAGCTCTTTTAATTGAAAGCCTTTCCACTCTCCATTCAATCTATATTTGGTAGCATCGTCGTTTACCTCTAGCTTAAAGAAGTCGACCAAGTCAGGCTTATTAACAGTTGCACCCCAAGCTATATTGGGTGTGAAACCAATGAACATAAATGGAGAGCCGGGAAAAATTCCTCCCATTATGTCCCAACCTTCATTGCTTTTTAGTCGTGCTTCATACCAAGTGACAGGACCTTCGAGTGGCTGATGAGAGTTAATCATAATCATAGTTGATCCATCCAATGACTTAGTATTGTCTATTGCATAAGCGTTTGATCCTCTTGACTCCGATTGAGGTAAATCAGCACTGAAAAATTCGTCAATGGTTTCATCTAATCCGTACATAAATACTGACTGCATTGCGAATCCCGCGATAATGTCTTCTGGTTTAATTGGTAGTAATTTATTCTTGTAGTTATTGCTTTCTGCCCAGTAGTTTATACCGGCAGAGAATCCTTCTAAAACTGAAAGCGTTTCTGGAGATATTTGATTCAAAGTTTCTTTAGCCCTCAGTGGCAGATCGTAAGCTTTCACAATAAAATCTGATATAGCTAAGTTCCTGCCATATTTCTTTGCTAACTCACCCCTGCCTAGGTAAATATGGAACAACATATTTTCTAAATTATCTTCGGCCTGAGCATACGCAAGGCCGAATGCAACATCTTTATTAGTCTCACCATAAATATGTGGCACCCCCCAAATATCTCTTTTTATTGATACTTCATAGTTGTGGTTAGCAGATAGGAAACAACCTGTGGCCAAAAGTGTAAAAAGTAATTTATGCATATCAGTTTAGTGCTAGATTGTATTCTTTGATTTTATGTCCTTTCTTCAGCCCTTTGTTGTGAAAAGTTGATACTTTGAATGAAATGGGAACACTGGCATCAACCAAAACCAACCTATTTTGTGCCTTAATAGCTTCCTCGATATGGTCTTGATAAATAGCAGAGTCGGTTACTATTTGAATTTGGCCTTGCTTCACAATCTTTTTATGTAAAAGAGCTAAGAACTCTTTTGATATCAATCTTCTTTTTGCGTGCTTTTTCTTCGGCCAAGGGTCTGGAAAATGGATCCTTATAAAGTTAAATTTTTGTTTTGCGGCCTTCAGATACTCAATGGCACAACCATTATAAAGGTATAAGTTTTTTGGCAAATGCTTTTCATAGAATTCAACTGCACGAGCAAAGCCTTTTTTATAGGGTTCAACCCCAATAAAAATTATATCTTGGTTGGCGATCACATCCTCTGAAAACGATTGTGCATCACCAAAACCAATATCAAGTGCACAAGGTTTAGAAGATTTAGGAACATAGCCAAGCTCAACCAAGCACTTAGATGCTAGTTCTAGATACCCTTTATTTGTATCCGATAACCTTCCAGCGCGTGAGCTATAAGTTCTAATCATCCTAAGATTTTATTATGGAAATTAATCGAGGGAGAAGTGTGATTATAAATGAATTAGATTTTTAGACATTAACAAGATTGTTTTTAAGCTTTTTAAATGCTGTTGCCTCAATTTGTCTAATTCTTTCTGCGGATATATCAAACTTATCTGCTAACTCATTAAGAGTTAGCTTTTCATCATCCAGCCATCTTGATCTGATAATTTCTTGTGATCTTCTATCTAAATTAGCAACTCCCTTTAAAAGCGCACCATGATTAATTTGCTCATAGTTTTCTTGCTCAACAATGAGCTCTGGGCTAAATGAGTGATCTTCTAGGTATTGGCTTGGAGAGAAAGCTCTTTCATCGTCTTCATCGTCAGCACCAAGATCGAATGCAGAATCTGTTGAATTAAGTCTATTTTCCATATGCATAACTTCTTTAACAGAAACATCCAAATCTTTAGCGATTTTTTTAGCTTCGACGTCAGTGAGCCAGCCAGTGGATTGTTTTTTGCTTCTAAGATTAAAAAATAATTTTCTTTGGGCTTTTGTTGTTGCAATTTTTACTATTCTCCAATTTTTAAGAATAAACTCGTGTATCTCTGCTCTAATCCAGTGAACGGCAAATGAAACGAGCCTAACTCCTTTCTCTGGATCAAATTTCTTGACTGCTTTCAAGAGACCAACATTGCCTTCTTGAATAATATCTGCCAGTGGCAAACCATAACCAGCATAGGATTTTGCAATATGCACAACGAACCTTAGATGAGAAATAACTAGTTTGTGTGCAAGTTTTACGTCTTCTGTCTTGAAGAATTCTTGGGTGAGCTCGAGCTCCTCTTCTCTAGTTAGAACAGGTATTGTATAAACCTGGGCCAAATATTTATCTATGTCTGACCCTGGGTTTGCTAAAGCTAATGCGTAACTCATAACTAATTCTTATATGCTACTATAAAGATTATTTATCTTTTTAGCAACGGATAGATATATTAGCACTAAAAAATGCCATTTTTCAAATAAATTTGACGTTACTTTGACAGAAAAGTTCATTAGAATACACGCTTACGATGAGCAATATAGATAAACTACAAGAACTTCGAAAAGGCTTGGTTCTGCTTAGCAAGGATCGAGAAGTTGTACTGTCATTTCACGAGACATTTGAAATGGTTGATGAGCTTTTAGAGATAGTTGATGAACTTATAGGTCGAGAAAATTCTTAAGCACTATTTCTGAACAAAAACAAATTCGTTATCTTTAAATTCTTGGAAACTAAACCCTAGCGAAGAAAATTTTTTGATTGGATCAATAGAGCTGACTTTGTTTTTAATAAGAAACCTTGCCATCTCACCTCTGGCCCTTTTGGCAATAATACCAACCACCTTTAACTTTCCATCCTTAAGCGAAGCAAATTTAAAATTTACCACCCTATTTGAATTAAGGTGTTTTTTTACTGCTGCATAATATTCCTCTGAAGCCAAATTAAACAAATAATTTTCGCCAAGCTCTTTATTAATAGCATCGGCTATCTTGCTGCCCCAAAACTCATACAAACTTTTGTTTCCTAGGAAATCATGCTTTGTGCCCATTTCAAGTCTGTAAGGGTTCATTGAATCTGAAGGTTTCAATAACCCATAAATACCCGATAAAATTCTTAAATTTTTGTTTAGATAATCTTGTTCTTCGTTGCTTAAACTAGATGCATCTAAGTTTTTGTAAACATCACCCTCAAACTGGAAAATGGCTCTATTCTCAAGATTGTTAGTATTGTTCCAGTTGTTGTATCTATGTTGATTAAGTTTGGCAATGTCTTCGCTTACTCCCATTAAAGACTGTAGCTCTTTGCTGCTTAATTTTGCCATTTGCTCAGCCAGCTTATTTGCCTCAGACTGAAAAATTGGTTCGCTGCTCTTTAGGCTGCTGGTATTTTCTCTATCGATAAGTCTTTTGGCTGGTGAAATTAAAATCATTTTTTATAATCCTGCGTTATTAAAATCCAGTGCTCTTTCAGCTCTATAGCTAGACCTTACCATAGGACCAGATACAACTTCAAGAAACCCATATTTTAGTCCTTGTATTCGGTATTCTTCAAACTCTTCTGGCGTGACCCACCTATCAATAGGATGATGATTTAGGGTTGGTCTTAAGTATTGACCAAGGGTAACAATATCAACGTTATGAGCTCTAAGATCGCTAAATGTCTGATAGATTTCTTTGTCTGTTTCCCCCATACCAAGAATGATGCTTGATTTTGTTAGGATATTTGGATTGAGTTCCTTGGCTCTTTGTAAAACTGTTAGTGTCTTCTTATAGCCTGCACGCGGATCCCTAATAGGATGGGTCAGCCTTTCAACTGTTTCTATATTTTGTGCAAAGACCTTTATAGGGGAACTCACTATAGTCGCAATGGCTTCATCATTGCCATTGAAGTCTGAAGTAAGTACCTCAACCTCGATAATCTGGTTCTTGTTTTTAATTTCTGCTACTGTTTCTGCAAAGTGTGCTGCTCCACCATCGGCCAAATCATCTCTAGTTACACAGGTAAGTACAACATACTTAATGTCCATAAGCTCGACGGTTTCTGCTATCTTTCTTGGCTCATCTGCATCAAGCCATCCTTTGGGATTGCCTGTATTAACCGAACAAAATTGGCATGCTCTTGTACAAGTGTCACCCATAACCATAAATGTTGCTGTTCCTCTCGACCAGCATTCCGAAAGGTTGGGGCATTTAGCTTCTTCGCAGACAGTACTCAATTGCAGATTGTTAACTTTAGATTTTATTAATTCAAAATTTTTATTTGCATGATTTGCAGTGATACGTATCCACTTAGGTTTTTGTTCTCTCTCGACCTGTGAATATAAATTTCCTTTCATACCATCTTTGACTGATGAGACTCCAGCATGATTAACAATTTTTACAGTTGGGATAATATTTTTCATTATTTATCTAACTCTCGGTATTCTTGTAGTAGCCTATTATGTAAGTATTCTTTATCAATATTTATATATTCCAGCAAATTACAAGCTTTTATATTTAAACCACAGGGGTTGATACTATTAAAAGCTTCTAAGTCGGTATTATAGTTTATGCTGATGCCGTGGTATGAAAAGTTATTCTTTATCCTCATGCCAATGGATGCAACTTTCTGTTCTTTAATATATATGCCTGGGTCTGTGAAATTTAAGTCATGATCAAGATCAATACTACCAAAAACTTGGGACGTTTTATTTAATATAGTTTTCGTCAAATCAGTAGGCCGAAAAGGCATTTTTTTTAAGTCCAACATAAAATAAAACACCAGCTGGCCTGGGCCATGATATGTAATTTTGCCGCCACGATCAGTTTTTATAATTGGAATTGTTTGATTATCATCCTCTTTTATGAACTTTTCACTAATACCAATGGTGTAGACTGGAAAATGTTCTAGGTGCCATATTTGACTCTTACGTAATGTGGATTTAATCAGATCTAACATCTCCTGATGGCTCTCTTGATAGTCTATGAGACCTTTGTCGATAGTTTCTATGCTCATATTTTTTGCAGGTTGGCATAAGCTGCTACCAACCACTTTGTTCCTACCTCATAGAAGTTTACCTGTATGCGTGCAGCGTCTCCGTTTCCTTCCATACTAAGCACTACTCCATCACCAAAGGTTTTATGGCGCACATTGTCACCAAGATTAAATTCAAGGTCGTTGTGCTCCTCCTTAATTTGAGACACTGTCCCATAGTAGCTAGTGGAATAATTTTGTCTTGGGCGCACAAATTCTAAATGATCGTTTGGGATTTCATTTATAAATCTTGAAGGCGGGTTATAAGAATCTTGTCCATATAGCCTTCTAAATTCTGCGTAGGTTAGATGTAGTTTGGCTCTGGCTCTAGTTATGCCTACGTAACATAGTCGTCGTTCTTCTTCTAATTCTGAAATGTTTTCGGAAGATCTTGAATGCGGGAATATCGATTCTTCCATACCCACCATAAACACATACTTAAATTCCAGCCCTTTAGCTGAGTGCAAGGTCATTAACTGCACCGCATCATCGGCCTTATGGGCTTGTGTTTCTCCCATGTCCAATGATACTGAGCTTAAAAATGCAGCAATCACTGATCCAAACTCTGAAAGATCTTCGCCTTTATTAAGTGTGTCAAATGATTTAACTGCTGATATTAGCTCGTTAATATTTTCTATTCTTATTTTGCCTTTTTCGCCTCTTTCTTTGAGATGGTGTTCAATGAGTCCACTTTGGTTTATCACCATTTCGACAAATTCGTGTGGTGGCATTTCAGGAATTGTTTCAGAAGTCTTTTCTATGAAAGAAATAAAGTCACCTAAAGATAGACCTCCTTTACCTTTGATTAAATCATTTGCAATCAGTTGTTTGGAGGCAGCAAATAAGGATATATTTGACTCAGTAGCATGTTCTCGTATTGTCGCAAGCGTCTTCTCGCCAATACCTCTGGTTGGTGCTCCAATTGCTCTTTCAAATGCAGCATTGTCATTGAAATTTACACAGAGCCTTAAGTAACTAATGACATTTTTTATTTCTAACCTTTCATAGAACCTCACGCCGCCATAGATAATGTATGGTAAATTTTCTCGCAATAAAAATTCTTCAATTACTCGAGATTGGGCATTTGACCGGTACAGAACTGCTATATCTTTGTACTGGTCACCCTCTTGAGAGATCTTAATAACTTTATCTGATATAAAGTTTGCTTCTTCTTGTTCACTGTATGCTTCAAATACATCTATAAGCTCTCCTTTGTTGCCAGCTGTCCAAAGCTTTTTACCCAGTCTATTTGAATTTTTTCCAATTACAGCATTTGCCGCATTCAGAATGTTTTCTGTTGATCTATAGTTTTGTTCCAACCGGACCATCTCTGTTTCTTTTTCTTTTGCAAATTTATTAATATTTTCTATTTTCGCACCTCGCCAACCATAGATGGACTGATCATCATCACCTACAGCTGTGACGTTTGTGCGTTCACCAACAAGATTTTTTATCCATTTAAATTGGATGGTATTAGTGTCTTGAAACTCATCTATAAGAATATTTTGGAATTTGCTGTGATAAGCACTTTGCAGTTCTGTATTATTTTTAATTAATTCGTAAGATCTTAAAATTAGCTCACCAAAATCTAGCAAGTTTTCGCTATCCAAATAATTACCATACTCAAGATATATTTTTTTCAGAATCTCAAGATTGAAATCGCCTTTATCATCAATATCATTTGGTCTTAGCCCTTCATCTTTCCAGTTATTAATCTGCCAACGAACCTTTTCTGCAGGCCACTGTTCATCATCAATTTCTAGCCTTTTAAGTACTCGCTTAATTATTCTCAGCTGGTCGTCACTATCTAGAATTGAAAAATCTCTTTCTAATCCAGCTTCTTTGTAGTGTCTTCTAAGGATTTTGTTTGAAATTGAATGGAAAGTTCCACACCATAACTCTGGAATAGGCTGATCTAAAATCGATTCAATTCTACCAGTCATTTCGCTTGCTGCCTTATTGGTAAAAGTAACAGCCAGCACGCTGTGAGTTGAACAGCCCAGAGCTTTTATTAGCCAAGCTATCCTGTGAACCAAAACTTTTGTTTTGCCTGAACCAGCACCTGCTAAAACAAGGAGTTTTTTTGACTCAGATGTTACAGCTTTGCGCTGCTCGTCATTAAGATCATCAAGAATGAAAGATACATCCATGGTTTAAACAAACTTGTTTTCTCTAAACCATAAATTGAAAGCAAACTTTTCTCCTTTCGTAACAGGCCTTCCCGCATGGAGTGAATCGGGATGAACTTTTGTTGTACCAGGCAAGACATTCTTCCAAACGAGAAGACTGCCTTTTTTTGGTTTAACTGAAATATTTAAATCTCTAAATTCGGTAGCTCCGCCTTCTTCGACATCGTTAAGGTATCCAAGAGCTGTATAGATTCTTTGCCCGCCTCTTTTAAGATGTTTTTTGCCTTCATCTGTGTCGTGCTTGAAAGCATCGTGATGGTCGTTGTATTGAGTACCACCGGTATAGTAAACAACCTGAAAAGACTCAGCGTTCTTCAAAGGAAAGCCAATTAAATCAGCGATTCTGTCGCCGACGGCTTTTGATACAGTTGAATGCCCATGATGTATCCAACAGTTCATACCTGTTCGATTTTCATGGTAAATGCCATCTTTGCCACCAATTGTTTTAGCTCTTTCAAGCTTGCTGCGCGATTCATTAACAAAATGTTGACACTCTTCTTCAGAAATAAAGTCTTCAATAACATAAATCAAAGGCTCTTCATTGTAGATAATTTTATTGCCGTCTGTTCGTATTGGATCTTTAAACTTTTTAACAGGAGTTGCTGATTTAACTACTGGTGCTGGATTGTTTTGTGATACTTTCTTATCGAGCCCAGCATTTACACCAATAATATATAAAGCTCGCATCGCCAACCCTAGAGCAATAATAGAAAATATTAATGCAAATATTGCTATTACAAAACCGGCTACATCCATTTGATCATTATACTGAAAACATTAGCAATTATTAAAGATACTAAATTGTTTAAAGCTTATTTAAGTTAATAATTATGTTTATACTTATCTCAAGATGATCCGTAAAAATTTTTTATTCATCGTTTTATCACTTTTGCTATCTTCTGGCTTTATAGATGCAAAAGATGGCAGGCTTGGAAAGGAGCCTAACGATTATTCATATGGTCATCTTGGTTTGCTCTTATCTTACAACGAAGATGACAACATAGGCTTTTATGGTAGCCTGCCTTTACCTGGACCCTTATATGTTACAGCTACCAGAGTGGCTTACGGGACAAATCTACGGAGGCTTGATGACGAACAAGCTGAGTTTGAAAAGACCGTTAACACTTTACGGCTTGGAGCTCACGTTGGCATAGGTGACCTTTTAAATTCAATATCGGTAGGATCTGTCTCATTAAACCTTCAGAACGTTGTTGATGTTTTTGTTGAGGGAGGTATAAAAAGCTTTTCGTTCGATACCTCATTTGATAATGACGAATCATTTGGCAGTGTCGTGGCTGGACTGAGATTTGGAGATGCCAATGATTGGGAAGGTCGCATCTATTTAGATCTATCTAAAGAAGTAGTAAACGATGAAACTTTAATCAACTATGAGCCTTGTGCACCAGATGTTGAGGTTTGTTTGAACGATGATTTGGTCATAGAGTTTTCTGACGACACAGACATTAAAGCTGTCTTAGATATTACCTACAACGCTACAAAAAACTTTGGTCTTTTAATGGGGCTTAAAACTTCTCAGTATCTAGAAAACGAAGTTTTTCTTGGGTTTCAGCTGCAGATTTAATATATAGAGCTTTTTGATGTAAAGGCTTTTGATGCTTCTGCAAACTCTTTCTTCATATTGTCTACCAAGTCAGCAACTGCTGGTGAGTCTTTAATTGGGCTTAGGCCTTGGCCACAACCCTTAATATCTTTCCATACTTTTTTTGCTGCATTGCCACCAGAATTAAAATTCATTTTTGTTTTATCTGCTTCTGGCAAATTGTCTGGATCCATGCCTGACTTAATTACCGATGGCGATAAATAATTTCCATGCACACCACTAAAGTAATTGGTATAGACCACATCCTTGGCTGATGAGTCTATCAGCATTTGTTTGTACTCATCTTCGGCTTCTGATTCTTGTGTGGCAATAAATCTTGTGCCAACGTAAGCCAGATCTGCACCCATAGCTAAAGCACTTGCTACTGAATACCCATCTGAAATTGCTCCTGATAATAAAATTGTGCCATCGTACCACTCTCTGGTTTCCCTTAGCAAAGCAAATGGTGATAGGGAGCCAGCATGGCCACCAGCACCAGCACAAACAAGTATTAAACCATCAACACCTTCAGATACTGCTTTCTGGGCATGTCTTGTATTGATAACGTCATGAAATACTAGGCCGCCATAAGAGTGTATTGCTTTCACCAGATCAGCAGGCGGTCGTAAAGATGTTATGATGATTGGCACCTCATACTTAACGCACGTCTCAACATCAGCCAACAGCCTGTCGTTTGACAGGTGACAAATTTGATTGACTGCAAAGGGGGCAACTTTCTTGGTAGGGTTTTGTGCTTGATATTCACCCAACTCATCTTTAATTTCTTTGATCCAATCTGATAGTAGTTCTTGAGGTCTGGCATTGAGTGCCGGAAAAGACCCCACAACGCCTGCTTTGCATTGAGCAATCACAAGGTTTGGTCTTGAAATAATGAACAGAGGCGCAGCAACAACTGGAATGCTTAGATTGTTTTTTAAAATATCTGGCAACATTTTTTAATTGGAAAGATAAGATTCTAACAAAAGAGAATCAAAAAGCTAATCACTAATTTTGTCAACAACCCAGCTGATTGACCAGTTATGGCCAAGTTTGTTTTCCTTATATTTTTCTGGAAGCCTTGTTACATTGCTATTTTCAATTTCTACTATCTGAGGATCGTATGGAAGGGCCATAAATATGCCATCCAGGTTTTTTTGTGTTCGCCATTCGTAAAGAACAATATTATTACTAACTTTCACAGGTGGTTGATAATCACATAGGCTATTCGTTGGCTCGATGCCTTTAAGTGGCGACGCAATAATATGCGCCTCCAGGGGTTTATTAATTTCTAAATCTTCAATTAGCCTAGCTAGAAGAATGCCACCCAAACTATGTCCTAAAATCGTGATTTTTTCATACTGGCTGCTGGTATTATCAAGAAATGATTTCAAATATCTAAGCTCATCGTGAGCGCATGTCGCTGAAATTGGATTCCATCGAAAAAAAGCAACCCTTGCGCGTTCAGAATTAAGCTGGTTGAGAGGATAGACCCATTCGTATCCAAGTGTGCCACCCCCATGAATGGCAATAACCAGTTCTTTTTGGACTTCTTCCTCATCCTCTAAAAAATGCAACCCATTTTTTAGTTGAACTAAAACAAGACCAGATTCGAAGACATTTTTTTTACTATTTATTAGGTCGAAATTATTTGGATGCAGAAAAAATTGAACTAAAAATAGAATAAAAAGCAGTTTTCTCATTTCAGTTTTGCGAGCAACCAGTAACCAAGCCAGGTATTCACCACCAACTTTAAAGTGGACATGACCAATGCAGGAAATTGATAAAAGAAATCAAGCAAAGCATTCCAAAACCAAGAATATACCCAATCGTGGAGAAATTTTATGTTATCTACCAGAAACTCTTTAGTTGATAAGCCAAAAAATGTGTAATCTGAGGTTAAAACTATCCATAGCTGCCATAAAATGATACCCACTTGAATGGGTGATGTATAAATCAATATATAAGCAAAGTACAAACCAGCTTTATTCATTTCTTTTCACGTAATTTTCTAAATAGCATTCCAAAGCCATATATAAACCATGAAAATACCAATCCCCACCATAGCACAAAAACCCAGTCATTTTTATTTGTGCCATTCCAGCCCAGCCACTCAAATAGAAAAGCCTCGTTAAAAAAATTCAGGGCAATTAAAGTAAACAATCCAAAAACCCATTTAATGGCAAATTTCGAGGTTTCTGTAAAATTTTTTGCCTTAAGAATTGCTATACAAGACGTTACAAGGAAAACAGCAATGATAAAAAAAATCTTCACCATTTAATTTAGTGCTTCTTTAATTGCTGGATGAATAATTTTGCCATCCATTATGTTTACTCCGGCAGCTAAATGCTCATTGTCACTTAAACTTTTCCGAAGTCCACTTTTAACAATCTCTTCAATAAATGGCAGAGTAGCTTCATTTAGAGCAAGGGTTGAAGTAAGTGGCACAGCACCAGGCATATTTGTTACACAATAATGTGTGACATCCTCAACTTGATAAATTGGGTTATCGTGAGTTGTGGGTTTGCTGGTTTCAAAACATCCACCTTGGTCAATAGAAATATCAACCATGACGCTCCCTGGCTTCATCTCAGATAACATCTCTTTAGTTACCACCTTAGGCGCTTCTTTACCAACTACATAAACTGAACCAATAACGAGATCTGAAGATGAAGTGCATTCAACAATTCTTTCCTCAGATGAGATTAAATAATTGATATTGTTTTTGCCAAATTCAGCTTCAAGATCAGAAAGTTTAGGCACAGATAAATCAAGAATATTTACTTTTGCGCCGGTGGAAATAGCATTTTTTATAGCTTCTTTACCAGCAACACCTGCACCTATCACTGTAACTGTTCTTGGTTCTATCTGATCGACGCTCCCTAACAATGTGCCTATACCCCTATTTGGTTTAAGCAAGAAATACTGTCCAACAACTATGCTTATCTTCCCAGCTATTTT
>CENG01022308.1_pt1 | contig 35199 bp, 27 predicted proteins | sample 530131 | NCBI WGS metagenome assembly CENG01 (sample SAMEA2591057, study PRJEB7988) | marine metagenome | biome: marine biome (ENVO:00000447); feature: surface water (ENVO:00002042) layer; material: saline water (ENVO:00002010), including plankton (ENVO:xxxxxxxx) | depth 5 m
GAAAGTATTTGACACATGGATGGATTCATCCAACTCAAACCTCTTCGTCAGCGGATATCTGAATCATCCGGATGTCTTTGAACGGGCGTTCCCCACCGCTTTGAGACCACAAGGAAAAGAGATTGTACGCACATGGCTCTATTACACACTACTCAAATCTGCCTTGCTCCTCGACAAACCTGGATTCAAGCACGTTTGGATTGACGGTTTGGGAATGGACCCTTGGGGTCGGAAAATGTCCAAGTCTCTTGGTAACGGAATTGATGCTGACAGTGTTCTTGAATGTGGAGCTGGCGGCCGCACAGGCTCATGGAAAGTTCGTGGCCCCGACGGGTCTGTGAGCCTAAAAGCCAACAAAATTGGAAGCGAATGCTTCCGATTATGGAAAGCATGTGAGGCACAAGTGGGAGATGATTTCCACATCAATCCCGAAGAAATTGAATCAAAATATTTCGGCGTATTGACCAAGATTTTCAATGTCGCACGGTTTGCAAGCCAATTCGAATGTCCGGATCAAGAACCTTCAACATCGTATCCAATTGAGGATCAGTGGATACAGTCTGAATTCGCATCAATGATGATGTCTGTTGAAGATGCTTGGAAAAATCTCGACATCTATACTGCAACACAGGCTCTCAAAACTTTCGGAACAGGCGTTCTTCCATCGCACTGGCTTGAAATGGCGAAATCAAGACTCTATGATGGAGATGAACATGCGGCTTGGACCATACACCAAATCCTTCGTAAGTTCTTGGCCGCATTTAGCCCCATATGCCCGTTCTTCTGCCATCACATCTCAATGACATTGTATGGAGAAAGTTCTGTCGATGTTGATGCATTCCCTGCCCTACCTAGTGTTCGGAACGATTTGAATGCCATTACATCTGACATCGAAGCGTTCAACAGTGAAGTTTGGAAGACAAAGAAAGAAAACGGGCTTTCATTGAATGCTGAGATCGAAGGTATTGAGATTCCCGAATCCTTGGAAGGGTTCCGTCAAACACTTACTCGAATGCACAAACTACTCTGATTCATCCGGGAAGTTCAGCGTTGTTTGCCTCGTTTCCAACTCTTCGAGTTGGCCAAGGCGAAAGCCTACCAATCGGACCTTTTCTTCTTGGTGTACATTTTCAGCAAACAATCGTCTCACCTGACGCAAGAAAACCTCAGTATCATCCATCGCAACGGGAATGGAGCGCCCGTGCGTATGTGTTTCGAATCCAGTATACCGAATCTTGACTTCCGCGAGTCGACCTGCAATTCCTTCAGTTCGGGCCTTTTCCAAGACACCTCGTGTCAGTTGCTCAAGAATGTTGAGTACATGCTCATGATCATCCTGATCGATTGAGAACGTTCGCTCTTTCCCAATTGAGCGCCGAGAACGCAATGGGCTGACAACATTCGATGTTGAACCATCAACCACTCGAACAAGCCATGAAGCGAACCGATCAGAGGTCATCCTTGCCAATGCCAGTTCTCCTAACTGAACAGCATCATCCATTGTCGTAATTCCCCATTCGGAAAGGATATTGGCTGTTTTCGGGCCAATTCCCGGAACCTCCCTCACTGATCTTGAATCAAAAAAATCTGTCACTTCATCGGGCAATACTCTGTGAATTCCATTTGGTTTGTTTACTTCCGAGGACATTTTTGCGATAATCCGAGTCGGTCCGATTCCAAATGATGCAGTAAGGCCGACGGTCTCATGAATCGATCGTTGCAAACGTCGTGCAAGAGCCATTGCTTCGTCCCAATCGCCATCTACAGTTTCGGTTACATCCAAGTATGCTTCATCAATACTAGCTTGTTCAAACTTATCCGAATCCTTTCGTAGAACTCTCATCACTCGACGTGAGGCCATTGAGTAGAGAGAACGAGTCCCACGAATGAAGCGCGCTGGACCAAATGGATGACCTGGGCATCGCCTCCATGCTTCAGAAATTGGCATTGCAGAACGGACGCCATATTTTCGAGCAGCATAATTGCATGTCGATACAATTCCTCTGCCTCTACCCTGCATCGGATCGGAGCCAATAATCAGGGGTTCATCATCAGGAAATCCGTGATGGAGGATTTCCACTGATGCAAAAAAAGCATCAAGATCGCAATGGATGAGAATTCGCTCCTTGCGCACATGTAGATACACTTGGCGACAGTGTTTGAAATTCATCCTTCACTTTTGCATTACCCCCTGCAAAAACACTGAGGTTTGATTTCAATGATTGGCAATACTTGGTGAGATGATGCTTCCTGCAAGAAATATGAACACGGCATTGAACATTCCTTCAACGGGAATCACCCTACTCGAAGGACCTGGCTTTTATGGAAAGGAAATTCGTTTTGTCGTTCAACACTGGACTGCAGTTCTGCTTTCACAAGATCATGCCGTTCACTGGATCGATGGAGGACACAGGTTTGATCCAAGTGGTTTTTTTCCAGTTATGCGTTCACTGAATTGCAACCTTGAGGAGAGCTTACGTCGATTGTATATTGGCCGAGGATTCACACTGCATCAACTTCATGCACTCATTCGGAGAGTGCGCCACGAAGTGACATTAACCAAAGCATCCATGGTCGTCATCGATGGGATGTTGGCGATGTTCCTCGATGACCAAATCAAGAGATTTGAAGCACGTTCAATATTACGACATTGTATGGATGCATTGGAAGAACTCTCACGGATCTGTCCAGTTGTAGTACTCGATGGAGATATTGTTTCGCCTTTGCATCAACAGCTCAAACACACCATGAAGCCATACATTGCCCAACGATTGAGAGGTGTATGGGTGGATAAAAAGAGGAGGAAACTACGCTTTCTTGACGAAAGGAGTAGCCTCTTCATCGAATTGCATACTTCTGTTGCAAAGGATCAACATCAACGTTCATTGGAATTCACATCCACTGATCCAAACGTGTGATGTTGGTTTCAAGCAAGTCTTCCTCACTCCAACCAAAGGGTGCGAGGATTGCCCATATCGCACGGATTGCTAACTGGCGATAATGGTCCACGTCAATGTGACGAATCGGATGTTTCAGTGTTTCACATTCATGAGCGAGAAGGATACGTTCGAGCGGATTATTCGTATTCTTTGAGCAAATCACAAAGCGAACTTTCGATGCCAATTCAGGAGTGAATCCAAGACGTTCCGAACGTTGAAAAGCTAAGGCTGCAACTGTTTGCGAGGAGTGTTGCGTTGGCTTGCGTGAGATGCGTTGTGTGATGATGAGGTCTTTTGACGACAATTGATGCTGCTCCAATTGTTGTATTGCATCGATGAGTAGAGATTGAATCTCACACTGAACTCGATAACTTGGAATTCCATCGACCAAATCATCAGACTTTGAAAGTAAATCCAAGGCTTGTTCTTGTAACCGAACAATCCAACGACAGGTTGAATGCTGGCGCAACTCAAGACCGCGTACTTTGGTCCCATTCGCCCCATATGCCCAATATTTTGTCAACGAGCCTCCACTGTGCATTCTGCTTGGAACAAACGCAATACAACGATATGTAGCTTCATACTCAAGAGGGATCCCTGTCGTCGCGTGAATATGTTGAGCCAACTCAAGCGCTGAATTGTGTTGATCTTGCAAAGACCTTCCAGCAACATCTCGAATCCATATTGAATCAACGATTGCATGCAAAACCTCCCATCCACGTTCTTGAGCAGAATCGATTGTCTGCAAAAGGAGTTCACGGGCCCATGCACAAATTGCTTCATGTGCTTCGATTCGACCGAAACGTGCGTTGCGATAACCCGTGTAACCAAAACAGGTTACAAGAAGCCACTTGAGAGCATTTTGTTGACGGTCGAAAGAATCCCCTTTGACCATAATTTGTTGCTTTAGTTGTCGTCGACGTTCGATGAGAGGTGCAACTACACGGCCAAGAAAACCATGTACGCGCCCACATGTGTGTGTTGATAACTCAGGAACTTGAAACGCTGTTGTACTCTGTTGTGGAAACACAAGACTTGCAGATTTCCATTGTTGCAGGTGAAATCTTTTTTTCACTTCATCCGGATGAAGCGGTAACGGCTTGTTGTTGGCAATCGGTTGGCAACAACTGCAATTCAGTGTTTCAGGTGAAATGTTGCGCGTAGCAATAATGCTTGGAAAGAGACTAGCAAAATCGAGTTCAATCACATTTGAGTAAACACCTGGCTTACTGTCGAGGTAAAGCCCACCACGATCGGATTGAAGCAAGTCCCAAGCAGATTTTGTGTCTTCAGGACGGGTCTTTTTCCACGGGACAAGGATACCGTCTTCCATAGCAACTCGATATTGTATTGCACTAATGACCGAACCAGGTGATTTTCGCGAAGCATCACTGATTCGAGTGGCTGAAACACGTGCGAGTTCATACAGTCCATCCAAGCCACCTTCGCGAAACATGAAACTCGCTGATGAATCAATGTGAATACGCCCTTCAAGAGGGAACTGTGGATCGCTACGAAGCACTTGACCATAGGATGAAACAATTCGAGTACGACCAAGTTGACGCAATTCTGATTGATTTCTACCAAGATGCAATGTCTGCCCTTTTGTTTCAAGATATGTCAAAAGAGCAGGGAAACACGTTGTATTGCCTTGGATGGAGAGGACAATGTCTGGGTCAAATCGATGGAACCATTCCTCTATGGAAACTACATCGTTCGGTTGTTCTAGAAGAATACTCGTGGATGGTGCTATGACATCACCCGAGGTACTGCAAGGTGTAAGAATGACTTCACACGGCTGTTCTGATGATTGATCTAGAACAACTTCAAACCTACAACAGCGCCATTCCCTCCGTTCGACATCATGCTCCCAAAGCGATAATTGATTCTTATCAAAACGAACAGGAGAACCAATTGTCAAACGCTTTGAGGTAAGGAATTGTTGCTCAGGCAGCAAATCCACCGAATAAAGCGTGAATCGCACATGTTCACCTCGGGCATCGATGTGCTCCGCTAACGAACGGATTGTTGTACATGAATGGAGCGTGAGAGCAAGTATGCGCCTCTCATCTTGCGAACCCAATTCTGTTCGCTTTGTTTCAAATGCATAGGACTGGATGCCAAATCTCAGACACAACTCAGGTTGACATAACCAATCGATCAAATTCTTCAGATCAAGAGCAGTCCCTGCCACATGAACAACTGGATTCCATGGTTCACGAACGGAAACGACAGAGCCCTGTTCAGTAACAATCCAGACAAGAATATCCTGCTGTTTTGAACAAAGATGTACATCCAAAATCCAGCCAATGATTTCATCGACCATCGTCTCCACCCAGTGAAAGTAGTTGCTCCTGAAGAAGCAAAACTTGCTGTTCAAGTATTTGTATACGCTCCTGAGCACCAAGAAGCATCGACAAAAGCATGGGTTTCCAGGCTTCTTGTGCAGGCAACATACCACCTGCAGCACGACGCATTCGAACATCGTGAAGCATCACATCAAAACGACTTCGATCTGCAGATGAAAGTGCTCGCCTGTACGGTACAAGAGCCTCGATTTCTTGTTCCACTCGGCCCCGCCATGTCGGTACTGTTCTGCCCATATACGTTCATCAGCAAACCATAAGCAAGACTTCTGAGAACCCCTTCCGAAAAGTGAAAATGGTCAGCCAAGGTTGCTTCTGTTCACCGTTGTTTCAGCGATTCCACCGTCAAGAACTGTGAGGACTGCATCAACAATGTCCAATCCAACACGACGTTGAGCTTCGATTGTTGCTGCACCGATGTGGGGCGTTCCATGGAAATGCTGATGTTGAAGAAGAGGTGATGAGGCGTCGACAGGTTCATGCTCGAAAACGTCGAGAGCGAGTGAGGATAGTTGACCTGAATCCAAGGCTGTTAACGCTGCATCCTCATCGACAATTCCTCCTCGTGCACAGTTCACAATGTGATTGCCACACTTGAGGTTGTAAGGGTCTACACCTGGCATCATGGCAATGCGTTTGGTGTTGATGAGATGATGCGTTTCATCCGTTAAATTGCAATGTACAGAGATATGTGTACACGTTTTGAAGAGGTTGTTTACATTCTTGTGCATAGTCACACCTGCCTTTTTTGCAACGGACAATGGAAGATATGGATCGTAGGAATGAACATCCATTCCAAACGCTTGAGCTACTTTTGCCACACCTTGTGCAATACGACCAAAACCAATTAATCCCAATCTTTTTCCATACAATTCTGTCCCCTTGAGTTCCTTCTTTGCCCATTCTCCTGACCTCAAGGAACGGTCGGCACGAGGAATGAAACGAAGTGAGCCAAGTAAATGTGCAATGGTCAATTCAACCACACTCTGTGTGCTGGCCCGAGGTGCATTGACAACAGGGATTCCACACCGAGAAGCGGCTTCAATATCGATGTTATCGACACCAACACCTGCACGAGCAACAACCTTGAGACGTGGTAGACTTGTATCGAGCATTTCCGACGTAATTTTCGTAGCACTACGGACGATGACAGCATCGAATTCCCCAAGAGCGCCAGAAACAAGATCATCATGTTTGATGAATTGTTCAACAACTTCACAACCTGCATTCTCAAGTTTTTTTACCGCCTCTTGAGCCATACCGTCCGTAACAGCAACTCTTCGCATGAGTTGAGGTAAACAATCAGGTGTTAGAACATTGGGTTTCCACTACGAAATCCACAATGGATTGATAGGAAGGGTAAATGTCGGATGAACTGGTGAGCCCATGGCTACTGAAGTCGACATTCAGTCCCTTGTCTGGGCACTTGGCATTCTCGCCGTGCCGGTTTTGACAGCAATTCCGCTACGTTTTATTTGGCAGTTTTGGATTGGTGGAAGCCATGAAGAATCAGAGTACAAAACAACGGTAAGGCAGATTATTGATTCTGGAAGACAATTGGAAAGTTACCGAAATTCTCTCAACGATGTTGCTCGAAGTCTTCGCATCACTCCATCAAGACAACGATTGATAGAAGCCGATATTCTCAATCCGCTCTCTATTTCTCACTTCTTGATTTTACCAGCACTTATCATCTTCCCATTGGCCTTTATTGTTGCGTTACCGGTCATGATTGTTGGACTTCCTGTAATTCTTTTAGTGGAGTTCCTGTTGATACGTCAACGCATTCTTATCAAGATTATGAGTTTCATCGAGCGTACGATGCACTGGCAAATTATTCACATTCCACAAGCACATCGAGGAAGTCCTGCCAAGGAACGTAATTACACCGAATTTTCGCAACACATTGAACATTTTCATAAAGTGCCCCGTGGAGTTTTCTTGGGGTTGTTTGCTTACCTCATCGTGCACTGGATTTTCAAATTGGAGAACTTCGGAACAGAAGTCATTCTTTCATCACTTCTCTACATCGCTTTGTTGGCTCTTGTAGGTGTTCTTTCGACAGCGTTTGAAACAGATTTGGTTTTTGTCGATCCTTCGAAAGGGAGATTGATACCTATTGATCAGTGGGTCGAATCACTCCTCAAACCATTGGTTGGTGTTGGTTTGATTTTCCTACTGGGGAGAGATGTTCTTGAAGAAGCACGGGGAGGGAATGCAGCGTTGTTTGCCACAACTTTCCTTGCTATTCTCTACGGTGCAGCGATTGTCGGTATTGCTTACCAATGGGGATACTCATCGTGGAGAGGGAGAAAGGTACAACGTTCATTTGAGCAACAAGTCATCGAAACTCTCGACCCCCTATCCTATGATTTAACCCGAAGCAAAGGACGTATCGAATTTATTGTACGGAAGCCAATGGCTGAACGATTGCAGGAAATTGAAGAGATTCATACGGGACAACTGACCTTTGAGGACCTTGACTCAATGCCGAGTAGCACTCCTAAAGAAGCACCACAAAACCCACTTTAATCTTCAAGTAATTCAGCATCGACTGACGATGGAATCAACATTTTTGGCTGCTCAATTCGTGATGATCGAACCATGTATCCAATTCCAAGCGCAGAGAGAAGAACGAATAGGAAGAAGAAACTCGCTGTACCAAAGTAGTTGGAGAAGAGATTTCCAAAGGCTGAAAAGAAGCCATCATCCGAATCCTCAGACATCGTCTCCTTCGGCATTATGAGAGCAAACACAGCCTGTTGATCGTAAACAGGACGAGTGAAGGTTAGCATACCATCGTAGTCCGAGTCGTAAGCATCAGATGGTGCTGCAGGGTCAAGGTCTGAATAGAAATCAGGACGCTGTTCGATCGAGATATCAACAGGCTGGCTCAAATCAAGTGTCAAGGTGACGTCAACAGTGTATGGGATCCTTGATTCAAAGAACTCAGGATCGTTAAGTATTCCTAAGAAAGTGAATGCTTGACCTGTCACATCGAAGTGGGCCCAAGAGTTCCAGTGAGAGGATTCGACATCAAGATCACAAATCCACGCATCTGAGACGCGACTACACGAACCTTGAGCATCGTTGCTACCATCTTCACCAAGATCTATCTCCAATTGCAAAGCTCCACCTTGAGCAGTATCCAAATCAAATTCTGTTGGAACAAAACGAGCTTCAAGTTGGGTTGTTCCGTTTGGAATCCAAACATAATGAGAGTCTTCAGTATAGTAAACAGCTCCACTTGCTCCGTTATTGAAGTGATTCCAATCTCCTTTCCAACTGTGACTTACACGATCTGTATTGACAGGAATAGAAGACTCAACCATCATGGATTCGTATATTGCCCACGCATCCCAAACGGTGTATTCAGGATGATCAACAAAACCATCACCATCTTGATCTCTCATTAATTGCAATGTTCGTGCCAAGGCCATTGCCGCATCGACATCGGTAAGTCCATGTCCGACTCGCCAATCATGGCATTCACCTGTTGCTGAGCGATAACATTCAGCGGGAATATCGTTGCATGAATCTTCATCGTTACCATCCTCGCATGAATTTTCCATCCCCTCGTAGCGAGCAGTGAGTTCGAGGATGAGTTCCAGTTCATGAACCCTAGAATAGTTGGCTGTATCCCAATCGTCAAACTGTCCATAAGAAGCAGTTCCGTCCCCACCAACAAGACTGTCACCTTCATCGTGGTCTTCTCGATGATAATCTGCGACTCCCAGAGATGGTGCGATATCAAGGAGGACACCAGCCATACCACCAACGTGTGGTGTAGCCATCGAAGTACCTGATATGGCCATGTAGTAGAGGTCACCTTGAGTTCGAGTACTTGCATCAATTGCAGTGCCCCGAGGAGCAGTAGCCCAAATATCACGGCCAGGAGCACCAACATCAGGCCATGTGTGTTGTTGTGTCATGCATCCTCGTGAGGAAAATGAGGTAACTTGAGTACCATCATGGGTTAATGCTGCAACAGAAATTGCTGATGGGGTGTTCGCATAGACGTTGGTACGTAAGTCGCCACTGCATTCGCCTCCTCCACCGGATCCACCTGAGTTCGATGCTGCAAAGATAACAGCAACACCGTTGTCGAAAGTTAGCATGTCTGTGATGGTTGCAATGGCACCATTCGGGTCATAATCTCCATCTGTACCCCACGAATTAGATACAACACGAATATGGTAAGGGTTTTGCGATGGGATGGAATGTTCATATGTCCATTCAAGTCCTTGCTCTGCTGCAAAAATCGATGCTCCATCACCTGTACCAAGGGCGACCAATTGCCCACCTTTCGCTACACCAGCACGACGTCCAGATGAAGCGTCACCATTCCCTGCAATCGTGCCACCTACGTGCGTGCCGTGACCTGATGAAGTATCAGAATTGCGAGTTTCTGTCCAAACGCCATTCCACTTCGCAGAATAGATTACTTTCTCTCCAGTCCATGGCTCGAGATAATCAAAATCTGGGTGACCTGCATCGACACCTGTATCGAGGTCGACAATAGCCGTACCATCGCCATCCCACTCTGTAAATGCATTATCAATGTCGAATTGGACATTACCATTCACATCGATAATCGCTCGATGCCAAGCATCAGTGGCCCGAACAACGTGTGTCGTCTCATGCATCATTGTTGATGGGTCGGTAGGGTCTCCACCCCATTCGGCAGGTAGATAGAAGAAATCCAACTCTCGATTCAGTTCGAGATATTCGACTCGATCCCATGTTGAAAGTTTTCGAATGACGTCAGGCGATGCATCAATCAGGCCTCCATGGATCAATTTCGCGCCATCCAAATACGTCGCACCAACATTCTTCATGAAATTGATATCCTCGTTGGTTACTGGCGTATTCAATTGGAAAATAACTTCAAAAGAAGATTCTACACCATCCGCAGTCTGTAATGCCGTTTCAAGAGCCTCATCCATTTTGTCAAGGTTTCCATATGGATTGGTTCCTTGCACCATTGGAGTTGTTAAGGAAAGCAAAAACATCAGTTGAAGGAAAAAAACCAGTTGGATTTTCTTACGTTCTAATTTGCCCATGAATCAACGACTAGAACGTACTTCAAAGGTGTTTGCACTTATTGTGACATCCATGGAATATGCTCAGGAATTTCAGCAAAAATATTTGCTGGAAGTGCAGTTTTAATTTTCGATACAGAACCAAGTTGTTCGGCAGTCTTGTTTTGCCATTCCACAAATTCCTCATACGATCTCATCTTCAGAATCGGGTTGTTGACACGATTCCAACCAAGTGTCTGCAATTCAGTCCCAGGTGGCTCATGCCCACTGCAAACCAATACATCATCGGATAAACCTGTGAGGCTTTGAATGGAATTCCAGTGTTCCTCTAAACGACCGCTTGGCAAATCATCTCGACCGACTCCCGCAGACCCGTTGAACAAAAAATCACCGGTGAAGATGTGTCCTGGGATGGAGATGATGACCGAATCCTGCGTGTGTCCTGGGACGTGATGAAACGTGTATTCAACGCCAGCAATCGTCAAGATCGTGGTCTCATCAACATAATCAGTGACACCCAAAGATGCCGTGTCCTTCCACATGTAAAATGGAATTTGGTGTTGTTGGGATAGCGTGAAACATGCGGTGATGTGATCTGCGTGCGTATGTGTTGCCATGCATGCAACCAGTTCGAGGTCTTGATTCTGAAGAACGGTTTCATAATGTGAAATATAGTCCCAAACAGGGTCAATGAGTACTGCTTCACCAGCGTTAGCGACAAGATACGTACATGCCCAGCCTTCGGGTCGGATGTCTTCAACTTGCATATATCGTCCAAGATGAAGTCCTACTTCAATTCATTCCAACAAGACGAGCCTTCATGAGGGGCAAACGTCGAGAGCAACACATGCACCCACCAACCGTTGTTTATCTTGAACACGATGGAAAACTTTTGCTGGTCGACGCTGAAGGCAATGGCCCGAAAGAATGCATCATGGGACGAGATGAAGATCACTCTTCTTTGCGATTCCCTACTGTTGATGAAGTTCAATCAATGGGCATTCACTATCAAGAAGAGCGGCAAACGGATGTCAAGTTTTCTGGAATAACATACAAGGTAATTCACGGTAATCCACTGATTGATTGGCCAGAACATTGGACTTGGAAAGACAAAGTTGTATCGGATGGTGCAGTACACCCAGTCGCCCGTGAAGCTGTGTATCGGTCGATCCATCGGTTGGTATCAAAAGTTATGATTCGAAACGATCAACAACAAATCCTCATGGCAAAGGTTGAACGAGGATTTTTCCGAGGCCATTGGAGTCTCCCTGGTGGATACATGAATCACAGTGAGGAGCCTGCTCAAGGATGTATCCGGGAAACTGAAGAAGAATTAGGCATTACAATAGAACTTGATGAGACAAGGCCAGTCATTACACAACGCTCTTTCTTCAGAGATGGTGTTTCGTTCATGAGTTTCACATATTGCGGGCAATGGAACGGTTCCATCGCTGATCTCAAATTGAAAGAGGGAGAGATTGCAGATGCTGCATGGTTCTCATTGGAAGATGCAATCGATTGTGCTGTATCAGAATTTGATCGAATCGCTCTAGAATCACTTCAGGGTTGAAGAAGGTCTTTTCCTGCCTGGAGAGCTGCATCAAGTCCACTAGAGTCCGACCCGCCGCCTTGTGCCATAGTTGGTCGACCGCCGCCACCTCCCTTGATATGAGGAATTATGGAGCGTAGGATGTCAACAGCATTGTATCGTTCGGCTGCTACTGAGTTTTCTGTGCACGCGACCATCAATTTGCCTCCACCTTCCCTCGAGCCTAGAATGGCTAGGGTCGGATGATCAGCATCTCTTGTCAACTCTTGTAGCATTGATGTCAATTGTTTGAGGTTACCTTCCACTTCCATAATGACAACACGAACGCCATCGATGGATATGGAGTCATCACCGCCACCAGAAGTCCGGAGACGTACTATTTCTGCCTCAAGTTGCTCAATTCGCTTGCGTTGCTCTTTCCATTCCAAAAAGAAACGTTCTGCTGTTTTTGGTAAATCTTCCGATGAAACTGCGAATGTTTTGGAAGTTTCACGAAGAAGTCCATCTTGTTCTCGAGCAAATTGGAGTGCAGATTCTCCAGCTACAATATGAAGTCGTTCAACACCGTCCTGGACCGCTGTTGAGCGAATTACACGAATGGAACCAATTTGACCAGGTTCATCATGGTGCGTACCTCCACAGGCCTGTACATCGTGGTCAGAAATTCTCAACACCCGTATTTCATTTCCTTTCGGAGCTCCACCTTGATACAAATCAAATCCATGCTTTTTGTCTGCTTCATGGCGTGGAAGAATCGTCTTTTCAGTACGAGAGACCTGTCCCAATACTTCATTTGCAAGGATTTCTATAGCGTCAAGATCGTCCCGAGTTAATCTTCGATAATGGGTAATATCAAGGCGAGCGACTTCTGTGGATTTGTTTGCACCTGCTTGGTAAATGTGTGGGCCAAGAATCCGTCGAGCCGCACCACCAACGATGTGGACTGCAGTATGATGATCCATCAATTGCTTTCTGCGTCGCCAATCAATTGAACCATGAACAAGGTCTCCGACTTCAAATGGTCCATCGCAAAGATGGAAAATAAGCCCCCCTTCCTTCTGTGTATCCAAGACTTGACGAGAAGTTCCATCTGTTGTCAAGGAACCATAATCGCCCTCTTGACCACCACCTTCGGGATAGAAACAAGATTCAGAAAGAACAATTGCATGTGTCGCGTTCCTTGGACCCATCCCCTCAACGAGAGGGAGGGAAGCCAAAACACTCGCATCGAAACTTCGTTGTTGAACATCAGTGTAGTATAGAGGAACAGTTTCTGGTAGAGAAGGAAGTTCACCCACAAGCGATGATTGTTGGCTCGTGGTAGCAGCTGCTTTAGCCATCTTAGCATGGCGCTCAGCCATTTCTGCTGAAAAACCAGTTCGAAGTCTCAACTGACTCCATCCACTCGCTTGAGCCATATTGATGACCATATCAGGTGGAAGGCCGTGTGAATCATTAAGTTGGAACAACAAATCATCGGGGAGTTGTTCTGCTTTCTTGTCGATCGATTTTAACGACTGATTAATGAGGTTTGAACCCTTTCGAAGCACCTCGCTATAACGCTCTTCTTCCAAGTTCATTATTGTCAATAAACCGCTTTTTGTTTGTTTCATATCATGATTTTCCATGTTGACATCAATGTGATGGGTAATGAGATCTGAAAGAGAGACATCGATGCCTAAATCATCACGCATTCGAAGGATTCGACGAGCGAGCATTCTTGCAAGATATCCTGCCTTCGCATTCGATGGAACAAGGCCATCTCCCAGCATGTGTGTTAATGCATGCAGGTGGTCAGGGATTGCATAAATTCTTGACAGTGGCTCTGTAATCGCCAAAAACTGTTCTTGAGTCAAATCTACACTTCGCTGAGAGAGTCGAGCGATAAACAACTGTGAAAGTTCCTCAGCATCCACACCTGGTTCGATGTTCATTATCCCATTTAATCGACTCATTTCTCCGAGAAGTGTGTCCAGATCCAAATCTGGCCATCTGGATGCTACTTCAGAAAAACCTGAAATGTCCTTGAGCCAATCAACTGTCTCAGGATAAATGGCTTCGTATATTGTAGGCGTTCCAGCTGCTGCCCAACAAAATCGTTCAAGTCCATATCCAGTATCAATAATTTGCAATGGCATTTCCTTGTAGCAATCACCTTTGAGTTCGATATCTCCATCCTCTGACTCTTCAAGGTTCATGAAAACCAATGTTGCGAGTTCAAGGCCACCGACAATTACCTCTACTGCTGGACCGGCATTTCCTCCTCCGCACCATGGATTTTCAACATAGGTTATTTCATCAGCAGAAATTCCAAATGTATCTGTCAACATCGTGTGACAATAAGCCACGCATTCCTCCATCCAGTAGTACATTTCACCCTCATCTGGACGATTGAATACGTGATGTGCCATCATTTCGAATGTTGTCAAGTGACGTCCTGAACGACCTACAGCATCTACGTCTGTCAGGCGAATACAAGGCTGAGAAATGGTTAATGGATTTGCAGGAGGTGCGACTTGACCGGATGTAACGTGCGGTTGGAAATCAGCAATTGAGGCTATTGTGAGATGGATATCATCTCTCCATCGAGCAAGAACGGGATACGGGTCAACTCGATGGTGGTCGTGTGTTTCAAAGAACGAAAGAAAAGATTCACGCATTGCATCTTTCAATGCTTTTCCACGTTGATCATATCCAGCAATCAGTGGTTTTCCGATGAAGGTATACTCATCTTCATGCGTATCACCGCATGTCGTTCTTTCATCGTCGCACGTCCAAAACCACAAATCCGTGATTTTACATTGACGACGAACGTAACCATGGTCATGGAATACTGCCAAGTCAATAGGGGGTAGACTCATACCAACGCCTCCAGTTTGCGGGTGGTCCCCAGTCCTTTCAACCCTCCCGTTCAAAAACGTGGTAAAGTGGAAATCATCAAATGAAAGATGTCGAACGACAACCATGGGTGCAGAATGGACCAGGCATGTCGACTTGTCGACACCGGGCGTCGTTCGCATCAAAGCACATGATCGAATGAAAATCGATGCTGCAATCATATCTTCGATAGAGGAGATTGAAAATTACCAAGATGGACGTGGGCCAATCCAGTTGATGAACGCAACAGAATTGCCAGGAGCAGTTGGAACTGCTTGGGGAATGGCGGATTGGCACTATGGCTACGGCCTTCCAATTGGTGGAGTAGTCGCAACTGATGTCGAACACGGTGAACAAGGAGGGGCAATTTCACCAGGTGCTGTTGGTTTTGACATCAATTGCGGCGTTCGAGCAGTTGCATTGAACATCGAAGCCGATGACATCCCGAACCTAGAGAAATTGGCTCGACGCCTCAATGGCCGAATTCCTGCTGGAGGTTCTGGAAAGGGAGGAATTGACATTACTGAATCCGAACTGAACCTTATCCTGCGAGCTGGTTTGGAAGAATTGGACTCAATCAATGTTGAGCAACACCACACCATTGGTAACGTTGAATCCGAAGGATCCTTCGAAGTCGATGAAATTCGTATTAGCCATCGGGCAAAGCAGCGAGGTTTGAAGGCACTAGGAACCCTCGGTAGCGGCAATCACTTCCTTGAATTGCAAAGGGTTTCTGAGATTGTCGAAGAGGAAACTGCCAAGGAATGGAATCTGTCTGAAAACCAAGTAGTTGCAATGATTCACTCAGGATCACGAGGTTTAGGCCATCAGGTCTGTAGCGATCATATCCATGAACTCGAATTGCGGCTCAAACAGCGAGGTTCGGATTGGGTCGATGAAGAATGGGGCTATGTTCTTCCTGATCGACAACTTGCTTCAGCACCAATCCATTCCAAACAAGGTCAAGCTTACCTCAATGACATGAAAACAGCCGCAAACTTCGCATTCGCAAATCGTGCTGTCTTGACCGACAGACTGTTCAAAGGATTACGGGCTGAACTAGGAGAGTCCCTTGAACTTTCAACCCTCTACGATGTCTCCCACAATATTGCGAAAATAGAGGAGCATGTAATTCACGGTAAGAATTGCACATGTGCAGTCCACCGGAAAGGAGCAACCAGAGCTTTTAGTGGAGATCAAGCCGACCTCCACCACTCATTCTCGAAAACAGGTCAGCCGGTAGTCGTACCCGGCGATATGGGACGAGGATCTTGGTTAATGGCCGGACCACAAGCTAAACAAAACCAAGCATTTGGCAGCGCTTGCCATGGAGCAGGTAGGGCATTGTCACGCTCAGCGGCACGAAAGCAAATCAATGCTGAAGATAAAGAAATAGAATTGCGTAACAAAGGGATTATCGTTCAGGCTGCAACCAAAAACATCCTATCCGAAGAAGCGCCTGAAGCGTATAAGAATGTTGATACTGTCATTGAAAATACCACGAAGGCAAACCTTGCAAGACCTGTCTTACGTCTCGAACCGATGGCAGTTATCAAAGGTTGATCACATACAGGTATTTGCCAATGGATGCCCACCAGTAGGTGCAGAACCAGTATGTACTCCATCGGGTTCTTCGACGATAACAGAAAGAAGCGTGTTTACAAGTTCTTTTAGATCGTCTACTTGAGTTTGAAGTTCTTTTATTCTGGCTCGAGTGTCGTTCTTCTTTTCAGTAGCAGTGCTCATGTTTATCCCATCCGAAGAAGGTGCCTTCTTCAAATCTAAGTTCCTCTCGGCGACTCTTAATGTTTGTTGAGAAAAATAGGCGCAGAATGCAATTTGAGAATGGAGCCACCGGCGAGGATCGAACTCGCGACCTCCTCATTACCAATGAGGTGCTATACCACTAAGCCACGGTGGCGGTGTCCAAGCCACCGAGCATTTCGATATAATCGCTTCGCGCCATGCTTAATCAGCAATCATACGAGTGAGTTGGCGCCGAGAGAGAGATTTGAACTCCCGAGGGACAGGCCCACGCGATTTCCAGTCGCGCGCACTACCAGGCTATGCGATCTCGGCTCGCAAATCAACCCAATCTGCATCAGGGTTTAACGCTCTCGCTTGTCATTGTTGCAACACAACAAACTCAAAGGTGAACCTTCTCGGGCCAACATGGACGGTGGGGAATCAGCGACCCATGATGCATCTCATGACGGTCTCCCCTTCCGCTTAAGTGATGTGAAAATCGAGCCAAAATTCTTCGATTTTCATCCATTGATTCTCAACATTCGACAAGAATTGTTGTTTCAATGGAAATTAATCCGAACGGATTGGAATCCACAGTTTACTGTTGCCGCAATCTCAGCACTCATCGCTGTTCTCCTCGGTTCATTGAATGTTGATATCTTCGATGGAGGTAACGCAAAAATAGCAGGATTAGAAGGTCTCCAAGATGCAGGGAGTACAGCTTATTTCCAAATGGTCATTTCTGTATTGTGTTGGGGCTGGTTCTTGTTTTCATTGATTCAACTTTTCCCAATCATGAAAACACATACAATTACACTGTTGTTGATTTGGGGCGGATTTGGTGTTTCTCAGATTTACTTCCATTCAGAAAATAAAAATTTCCCACTTGCCTTTTCTTTATCCGATATGATGGGTGGATTTTTGATTTCACTGGTTTGTGTATTCTTCTTATATTTCTTCATTAAAGCCGTAAGGGAGACAAGAGATCTACATGTAGAAACACATCATTTGCACGAAGATGTTCGAATAATGGAAACCGCAATGAGTGAACATTCCCTACGGGGTTGGGTCGTCATTAGCGCTTCATGGACAGTTTCAGTGATGGTAAGTGCTTGGGCAGGGGCGCATTACGTTGCTGAGCGTACAGGTTCCCGAACCTGGGCTTTGGTTTTGCACCTTCTCTTTGCGATCGTTGCAATACCACTCATGCTATGGGTCATATGGTTCCCACAGAAAATGTTGGGCTCCGAAGCAAAAGTTCGAACAAAAGCCGCTGTAGTGGCTGAAGAAGATTTGTTGAGTAAAGCAGCGTTACTTGATGTTTCTCCAGATGAGGAGGCATGGTGATGAACCTGAAGGCATCAAGAGAAGATTTCCCGGCATTGTGTCTCGACGACCCTATCGCTTATTTGGACAATGCTTGTGTCACTCTCCGGCCTCAATCTGTGATTGATGCTATTTCCGATTATTACGTCAAGTCACCCGGATGTGGCGGTCGTTCTGTCCATCGTTTTAGCACTGCTGTGTCAAAGACAATAGCACAATCAAGAACGACCTTAGCGGGATTCTTTAATGCACCATCTGTGAACGAACTCGTCTTCACAAGAAATGCCACGCATAGTTTGAATCAGGTGGCGAAAGGACTGTCTTGGAAGAAAGGTGATGTGATTCTTACCACTGATCGTGAGCACAATTCGAATCTGGTCCCATGGCTTCAACTCGAAGAAGAACAAGGTGTAGACCACAGAGTAGTCCCTTCCAATCCGGACAATACCTTTGATCTGGAAGCATTTGAAGCAATGTGTTCAGAAGCAGGAGAACAACTCAAGATGGTGTCAGTCAGCCAAGTGGGGAACCTTGACGGGGTTGAAACTCCAATTCGGGAAATCACGAAAATTGCGAAGGATTTCAATGCACTCGTTTGTGTTGATGGAGCACAATCTGCCCCACACATGCCAGTCGATGTCCAAGAAATGGGGATCGATTTCTTCGCCTTTTCAATTCACAAAATGCTGGGGCCATCAGGAATGGGTGGTCTTTGGGGCCGTGAAGAACTCCTCAATTCAATGCGGACGATACAATCTGGTGGACAAACGGTCAAAACATCGCATTATGATGCAATTGAATGGGCAAAATCTCCTTCCAAATTTGAAGGCGGACTTGGACACTTCGCAGGGATGATGGCAACTGGAGCTGCTATCGATTATCTTTCAACATTGAACATGAACGATGTTCACGAACATGAGGTTCGTCTCAACACGATTATGTCCAATGGCGTGAAGGATTTGGAAGGCGTCTCTATAATTGGCCCTGAAGACCCCTCAAAGCGAGGGGGGATTTGTTCGCTCCTTCTTGATGACAAACTTCCCGTTCATGACATTGCCCTTCTTCTTGACGAAGTTTCTGGTGTCATGGTGCGATCGGGTCAACACTGTGTCCACTCATGGTTCAACAGCAGAGGATACAATGGTTCGTTAAGGGCCTCTGCGTATTTTTACAACACCGAAGAGGATGTTCGCCGATTTGTTGATACCTTTTCCGAAGCAGTTCAAGCATTCCAATGAGGTTTACACCATGTCAGAAGGGGTACATTCTGCTGATGGTCATGCCCCAATCAAACCACAATTGGAGAGGGATTTGGAAGTGGTCCGAAAAATTGTCAGTATAGCCATGGGCGTTTTACTGATTCTTGTTGCAGGTTTTACGTACAACATATTTTTTGGAGATGGATTGAGTTTTGTCAAACCAAGTGATGAATTGATGGACTCTGAGCGAATCTACCAAAATATGATCAATGTACCTTCAGACCTCACTGGAGAAGGCGTGAATGTTTGCATTGTTGATACCGGGTTGGAATTGAATCATCCCGATCTTGAGGGGTTTGATGTTGCTGGCTGGGTTGATATTGTTCAAGGCAAATCAAACCCGTATGATGACAATGGCCACGGAACCAACATGGCAGGGATTTTAATTGCAGATGGATGGATAAATGGTATTGCCAAAGATGTCAATCTCTATGTCTCAAAAGCACTTCACGCAAATGGATCAGGCTATGAAGAAGATGTTGTTTCAGGAATCGATTGGTGCATCAATCAAAATGTTAACATCATTTCTCTTTCATTGGGAGGAGGACAAAATCTCTTCCCTCTACTGGGAGGTTCTGGACGAACGATTGAAGATTCTGTTAATGATGCCACTGCTCGTGGCATATTCGTTGTAGCAGCTGCTGGTAACGATGGTGGAGAAGAGGACGATGGAGACGTCGCATCTCCAGGAAGTGAAAGACGAGTGATTTGTGTTGGAGGTGTGACACTTTCAGGAGCGCATTGGTCAAAATCTTCGACAGGTAACAACGGAGCCAACTTCTTTCCTCCAAAATTGCCACGCGGGGACCCTGACAAAAAGCCGGAACTTGTTGCTCCTGCGAAACAAGTTCCTGTTCTAAACACACAAGGGACTTGGTCATCTGCGAGTGGAACCAGTGCTGCAACCGTTTTTGTCACCGGTGCGATTGCTTTGCTGCTTGAGGCAGAGCCTGAACTTGCTAGCAATGGGACGGATGGTGATGTATCAACAATCGATCAGGTTAAAGATTGGATTATGCAAACCGTCCAACCAAAGAGTGGACAATCGGAACATGACGATGATTACGGATATGGACTGCTCGATATTGAGGCACTTCTTGAGAAAGCAGCACAAGAGACTAACGTTTGAAAAACGCAACAATCGTCCCACCAAACAACGGAACGAATGCAATATGATGTGTTGATTGCGTTGATTGAATTAATTCAATCCAAGCATTGAATCCATCGACTTTTGCTTTCCCATCTTGATCCAATTCATCATAATCTCCGACCGGAGTTTCTGGTTCTATCGTGTAAAGTACACCATTGGGTGAGAGAAGTTCCATGCCGTTTTTCAAATCCGTAGAGAGGCGTGAAAGCGGTGAATCTACAATGATTGCATCATAATGTTCCGCCAATCTACGTTCATCGGCTCCAACGCCAGATGCAGTAGTCAATTTCCATGCCTTTTCTTCTGCGCAAAGTGTTGAAAAATCATTCACGATAATTGACGACCATGAGGATGCATCGTAGCGAGTTTGTAATCGGTGTAGGATAACACCAAATTTTGCACCTTGTTCTACGATGTCAAAACGATCAATAGATTGATGTTTGAACAAATCAAAAAGCCATGCTGAACGATGTCCTATACTCCCGCCGACTTCAAGGATTTTTTTCGCCTCTTGCCGACCTATTGAATCTCGTAAACGGCGAAGAACAGAGATGGACCACGTGGACAAGCCCATGTGCTCGAGTTGTGTTGCAATGTTCGCAGCAATTGCAGGTTCATCGCGCGAGCGTTCATGGTCAGCGTTGAGCAAACTTGGCAAGACCTGGTCTCGAATATTCTCGCTCATGAACAACTCTCACAGGAGGTTTGTTTTGAACACTGTGACGAAACCACATGCGGTGGATTCAAAGGGGAAACGCATCGAGCCCGACTTGAGAAGCATGGATAATGAATACGACGAGGATGACTTCGACGAAGATGAAGTCATGGAGAACGCTGTTCTCTGCCCCATTTGCGAGGATGTCACAGGTCATCAAATTCTTAGAGAAAAGGAGATTGGCCGAGGTATCGATTATCTTCTGCGATGCGAAGATTGCTCAAACGTCCATGAAATGCAGTTTAGGCCACCCCCTCTCAAGCGAATTCCATTTATGCTCACTGATGGCCCAGAATCGTACATGGCCACCATCGACCTTGATGCCGATGAATGGCTTGAACTCGGCGATGTCTTCGAACACGATGACATGGCTTGGAGAATTACACGCATTGAATCGGATAAAGGACCAATTGAAGCCCTTGAAGCAACCAAGATCATCCGAGCAGTAGCGCTTCGACAAGACATGCTCCGAGTCAAAATCACCAAGACACGCGGTGAATTTTCAACGCCTGATGTATTGATTGTTGAACAAGGAACCTCATTCAAGGCTGGAACGATCATCAACATAGGTGTTCAGACCTGGCGTATTCGTGCGATACATACTGGTGAAGGACGCACCCTAAGAGGAACAGTTGATGCTTCTAACATCAAACGCATGTATCTCCACGAACCACCTCGCCCTGAACGATTCGAGCCAAAGACCCCTCGAGAGCGTCGACAAGCCTGGAAAGAAGGAAAACTTGGATTTAATCCAAATCCAATCCTTCCAAAAGAACAGATTAAGAAGCGAGTCAAGCCGACAAGCAGACGCAACAAGAAGAAGGCTCGAAAGTAATCATGGACGGTTCGTCCATGGCATCAAAAATGCCTTTGCAATTTGCAAACCAATTGTTGGATTCTCTTGAAGTCGGCGAATGCTGTATTCATACCATTTCTCACCATAAGGGATGTACACTCGAGTTCGATGTCCTGCTTTCGTTAGTTTTCGACGCATTGGTCCGCGAACGCCAAGCAACATTTGAAATTCATAACCCGGGCCCTTTCCTTTACGATCAGGACCAGAGTTCTCACGAGGGTCTTCGATGGAAGGCCCCATCTCAAATTCATCAAGGACAGCAAGTGTATAGTCGACTACAGGAACATCGTGGGATGCTATCCCTACGTAGGCCCCGTGCTCCAAAGCCATGCGGATTGCTTCATTTGTCTTGGATCGGATATCGCTCTTAGATGTGTATGCAATCTCTTCAGGTTCCAAGTAAATGCCTTTACAAATTCGATAATCCGCATTCGGGCCAATTGTGGAGGCCACACTCTCGATGTCATCAGGAGTACGGTGCAAACGTCCTTGTAGGACTGTACCAACGTTGGTTAATCCTTTAGCATGAAGATCCAATACAACTTGTATGGTTTCTGTTGTTACGCGATGGTCTTCCATATCAAGTCGGACAAACATATCATGCTGTGAGGCTTGTCGAACAAGAGATTCAATGTTTTCCAATCCTTGTTCTTTATCGATGAGGAGTCCGAAAGCAGTTGGTTTAATCGAAAGATTGGCATCAATACCGTGTTCGACAATGGCATTCATTACCCGAACATACTCATCGAGGAAATATTGAGCTTCGTCCATTGATGAGATTTCTTCACCCAGAACATCAATTGTGAAACAGGCACCTTCGGATTCCAAGCGTTGCATAACTCGTACTGCATCATCAAGAGTTGCACCCGCAACATATCGACGGGAAACCCATCGAACAAACCAACGTGGCATCCGAAGAGTCATCGCTACAATCATCTTCGACAGCATGGGATTCCCTCAACAAATTAACGGCTTGCTTGACATCCTTTGACCATTTCCAAGAACGCATTAGACTTCACCACTTCAACTCCAATTGATTCCAAGTATCTATAGATCAGTTGTCGTTGCCATCCTTTGAAGGACTTTTTTTCAACATTACACACAATGGTTCCTCCTGGGTATGCTTTTTGGGTCGACGCAATAACTGCATCAATGGATTGCTTCCATAAGATACCTGGTTCATCTTGTGACTCAAATGGAAGAGAATGGTTGGCGAGCATGTGACCCAACCATACGTTAGGTTGCAATGCCAATTTGTTGGCCTTGGGCGCGTAGTGACCGCCTCCTAACGTGACCAATACCGGCTCCCCACGATTATGCGATTGCCATGTTGTCGAGGAATCACTGGTAAGCCCGAGACCCTCTAGTATTACTTCAGCGAGTAATTTTGCAGCACTTTCATTTGGCCAGTATGGCTCTGTTGAACCAACTTCGATAAACAAGGATGGAACATTCAGGATAGGGCCATGATGTGTCACTTCTAACGATAAGGAGAAGTCGGGAATAGCGTGATTTTTCCATTTTTGGTGAAGAAGCCTCCACCATGGAGCAATTCGTGGATTCGGAGGAGGAGCAAAACCAGATTGGCCTCCGAATGGTGGTTCTTCCTCTATCGGGTGATGAGGGACGCCAATGGGATGTAATGTCAGACATGGTTTCCCACTTTTTGCGGCATGGCGTGATGGAAAGATAACTTCAGCGACATTTTCCCCAGTAGCTTCTTTCCAACGAATGTCGAGATGATTCTCCCATAAAATCCGGCTAGGCAAGTACCATAATCTCACATTTTTCACTTCGTAACTGGGATATGTTTCCACATCAGCGCGTCGATCCCAAGAAATAAGTTCCATGAGATACTTACCCTGATTTGTTGAAGCGATGTCGTCGCTGTTGATTGCAATGAGTACGACATCGGCCATAGTGGTGCGAGAGTATTGGCCTTCTTCAAAGCGAGTATTGACAAAGAGGCAATGCGTCGTCTTGGCATGGTCGAAGGAAGGGATACAATTCAGCTTCCTTTTCGAGCGATAAAAATCTTGGAAACACCCGAGGTTGAGGGAGTACATGCCATCGCAGTTGGAGTTGATGGTGAACTCTGTAGGCTCGATGAGCAATGGAATGCTATCGAACACTACGCGAAACCCTTCCCTATGGCAATTCAGCATGCCGTTATTGTCAACGATGTTTTGATTGCAACGTGGATTGACCGTGAGTTACTTCTTGCAAGAATGGGATGTTTACCCCTCGATAAACCCTTCAAGGACGGTGTTGAACGAGGCGATTTACGAATTGCAAGACAGATAGAGCATGCACATTTGCCTGAAGGGTCTCTTTGGGCTCACGTTTTGGATGCTGAACCTCTGGCCCTCACACCAATGGATGATGGATTTGCATTTGTTCTATGGAATAGAGGTGTGTATGGATTTGACACCAATGGAGTCGAGCGTTGGAGAGCACCTCCCCCTGAATGGCCGGAATTGTCTCATCTTCCAATGAGTCAAGAGACCGTTGCACTTCACCAGACAGATACAACGATTGAGGTATGGTCCAGAGCAGGTGGGTGTCTTCGACTTTCAAAAACGAATGGTACACAGATTGGCACTGGTAGTTTTCAACTTGAGGGTGGCCTTGCAAACGTTTACGGAAATGGCTCGCAACGTCTCCTCATCCTCTCTGATGGACATTGCTATCTTTACAAAGAAGGTCAACGAGTCGCAAATTTTTCAACAAAAGGACCAATTCAGCATGCGCTGAATAAAAATCCAACAACATGGATTCTGGCTGGATGGCGTGAAGAAATTGTTCTCAATGAAACTGGAGTCAACGTTGTTCAGCAAAATGAAGTTGTCATGCAACATATCATCAAAGAGGAGCAACTTTGGTTGCTCACGAACGATGGATTGCTTACTCACTCAATCTTAACTGAGTAACCACATCGTCCACAGGACTTGCGATCAGCATGCACTGCAAGGAAAACACCCGGGCCACAGTTAGGACAATGCTCAGCTTTGCGCTCGAGCGTGCCGTCCTCTGCAATTCCGTATTTTGACCACTTTGCTTTTGGATTCGGTTCGCCCATTATTCACCACCACCCTCTGATTCTTCAGATGATTCTTCAGTTGCATTTCCACTTCGGAATCCCTTGTGTCGTTCATGAATGTATTCAGGTTCAACAGTCATTGCATCAGCAGATTCGTAAATCAATGCTTGACCAGTTGTGAGAGCTTGTCCGTATCGCGTATTGCAATTTTTGACAACGATAAAATCAGGGTTTGAACCTGGCTCAAGTGTCTTGACGAGATCCATGACTTCCTTCTTGGACGGAGTTTTTGAGCCCTTGTGACTCCATTTAAAATCAATTTCAACTCGCTTGAGTAGTTTGTTTTCAGTTCGACTTACAATTTCCATGTTTTCGTCCTCCTTACCGGATGTTCACCTTCAAAGCGTATCGACCGGGTTGGTCGATATTCAAACGCTCGGCAATTTCAGAGCGTGAAGGATGAATGATGATGACATAGCCTTGCCAATCAGTGGTGGTTTGTGCCGAAGGGTCACGCGGACATTGGTCGACTCCATCTTGGAGAATTAGACCACAATCTGCACATGCGTATGGATTTTTAGCCATGATTACTCACCTGTTTCGCCTAGCCACTCGAGAGATCCAAGACCTGGTTGTTTACATGTAAGACCAATCTTTGAGCGTCGTGGGTCACTTGTATCTGGAGAGAGTGAAACTATTCGCGCACGAACTGCAGTACCAATTCCTAGTCGCTTGTCGTCGTTACGTCCAGAGATTGTTCCCGCTCCGACGTTGACTTCTACTTGATCATCCAAAATTTGAGACTTGTGAAGCAGGGCTTCCATTGGGCCGATGCGCACGAATGCACCAAACTCGTTGACCTCGGAAACTGCGCCTTCGACAACTTCGTAATCGTCCATGCAGAACAAAAGAGCATCAAATCGAACACGCTGATAGATTGCTCCGTCACCGTGGATGATACGTCCACGACCGAGTGGAGTGTGGTTACTCGTAACCAAAATGAATCTGTTTTGTTCATCGAAGCGACCTTCAAAAGCAGTCATGGCCAGACGGTCGATATGTTGATCGAGTGATTGTCCTTTCTTCATGTACTCTGCAGGGATACGAATGGTATCCTCCTTTGTGACAATTTTGTACATCTTGTTCCTCTCCTTTGGCTTCTCTCATCGGTTGATGAAGGGGGAAGAGGTAACACCTTTCCGTCCTTCACCGGCTTGCGCCTCGGGAGAGAAGTCGACCGAAGTCATTTCGCCCACAGTCGGCCCCTATATGAAGCCCACGGATGTATTCAAGCGACTGCGCTTTGAAGAATACGCGAGTGAAGGCTAGAATTTGATACAAAAAAGAAGGTGTAGTGATGCTTCTAGAGCAAAACAATAACAACCCCTCACGATGCAATAGAAACAATGGGTAGCGTAAGCCATTCCGTTGCAGGGCGTCGTCTCTCTGCATCCATCATCGTTTTGTTGATGCTGATGGTATCGTTTACTCACATCGAGTTCACTCAGTTTAAAGATAACAATTCAGTCTTTGAGTCAAACCAACTACCTTGGAATGATCAAGAACAACCGTGGGGTCAATACGGAGGAACAGCCTCTCGCAACGGATCAATGCCAGAGCATAATTCCAGTTCGGGAAATATGCTTAGTATCGACGACCCTGTCATCAACTGGGTTGCTCTCGATGATGACATCGGTTCAGATGCTTACGGCTCCATAATTGGGAACTTCTCTGGAAGCCTTACTGTTAGCCCTGGAGCAGTGGAGCGATGTACTCCCTCTGGTTTATTTGCTGTAATTATACACGACAGCACCACCACCTCATCAACAAAATTGTCTCTCATCGCAGGAGATGATGCTGCTACCGCATGGCGTGTTGATTTAGGTGATACGAGAGCAGCTCGGTCAACTCCTGTTCTTGTGGATGTAGATCTTGACGGCAGATTTGAGATTGTTGTTGTCTATGACACCGATAATTCCCTCACAGTAGACGTCTGGTCTCCTGAACTTTCCTGTGACGAGTCTGGATGGCAAACAGGAGGACATTCAAACGAACTAATGTGGTCATGGACCAACACCGATTATCGTATTGGAATTACAAGTCCACACTTTCAAACACGCCAAAGCAACCATCTGTCCGTGACACAACCTCTTCTTGCCGATTTAGAACTCGATGGAACACCCGAATTGGTTCTGACCGTTGTCGATACAACAACCGATGACCCACACATCATCAGCCTCCCTTTGGGGTCCAACAGTCCAACAGAAAATTGGGATGTTACGTTGGACCGTGGCACACATCCAAGCGATCCTGCCTGGGCTCAACTTGATGGCCAAAATTCCGTCGTCGTAGTTACAACAATCGACGAAAATTCAGGCAACATGTGGGTGTGGAGACTGGATGGGAGCACTGGCTCAAATGATTGGGGCAGGGTTTCATTATCCGGTACCGATACTGATTCTGATGCTCCTCGTCTTCGCCTACCGAGCCCAGTTGTTGCTCAATTGGATTCCGACGCCGCCCCAGAAATGATTCTAACTGTCCCGACAGACGCCAATGGTCGAACTGTTGGCCTTGGTGCTCGATTTATTGGGATGGAGCTAACCTCAACAGAGGAACTTTTCTCATTCCGTACCGTCAATGGGTACGCTGACGCCCCCCCACTTCCCATTGACTTGAACATGGACGGTGTCGATGACAGATTGTGTTGGACAACATGGTACTCTGCATCATCTGTCACATTCGATCGGGAAGGAATGGTTGGATGTCACAATCTCGACAACGATCCGCCAACCGAAGAATGGAGCAAGGTGATGAATCGTGGCGCATCAGGAAACGACAACGATGAAATCGCTGTTTCACCCCCTGCCTGGATGGATATTGACGGAGAAGGAGATCCAGAGATTGTTATCGCTTTCGGAAAGCGAATTTTTGGCTTTGAGGGTGATACTGGCTATTCAAACGAAATCTCGGAGGGGTGGGACGATCCACTTTCTATGCCCCACAGGGTATGGTCTGCACCAGCATTTGCAGACATGGATGGGGATGGCTATCTGGACATCCTTTACGGAGATACGCTCGTGTCTCAACGTATGCTCGACCTTGCCCCCCTTCCGGATAACAACGGAATATCGTTCAATCCAGCATCCCCTGACCCGGGACAAACACTCACTGTAACCGGTCAATTTGCCAACATAGGAACATGGGAAAACGATGACAGTATCGATTGTGCCTTGTACATGGATGGTCAAGAAATTACGAGAGTTCGTGTCGATGATCTCGAACCCTTATCACCCACTGGGGAAGGTGGACCTGCAACCTTTAGCGTCGACGTCATCGCATCACTTGGTACACATACGTTTGAGATGATTCTCGATGTTAATCAAAATTTAACCGAGGCTAGAGAAGACAACAATATAGAATACGCATCACTTACAATCGTCGAACCGTATTCGGTATTGATTCAAGGCCCAGAATTGGTCTCTAGAATAGAGCCAGGAGCGTCCGAGTCTGTGGATGTCAGCATTACTGCAATTGGTTCACGCACTGCAAACTGGAACATATCATACGATACATCCAATCTACCAGAAGACTGGGTTGTCGAACCAGAAGTCGGAACAGCACTGCAGAACATTGAGCTAGTCCCTTCAGTACCTGTGGATTTCTCATTCATGGCATCACTTCCTGCGGACGCACTTGGTGACGAAGACGGATATATCGAAGTCACAGCAACACTCGTTAGCGATTCATCCGTTCATACCACCTCATGGATTCCTATCGAGGCACTACGAACTCGTGGATTATCTTTGGTTGGCCCTGATGGGCTAACCTCATCAGAAGGATACGGGATTCCAGGCTTCAGCGCAGAGGCATATGTTCTCATCGAAAATCTAGGCAATGCAGTTGAGACTACAACCTCAATCGATTGGACAAACCCTTCATGGGGAGGAACTCCAGTCTTGTACGATGGTTCAAGCAACGTATACTCTATTACACTCCTCCCAGGAGAAATCAAAGAATTGACCATCCGCCTTGACGTTCCGAGTTCAAAATCACTAGGAAGTGTCACTTCAACTACGCTAACGACCTGCATTGGTAGTGGAGAAGACACACTTTGTCGTTCACTCGATGCTAATTTCTCTGCTGTTGGAGCCCACACATCGCCTACACACATACGCACTGAACCCGCAACAAATCATGAATTTGAACTTAAGATGGTTTTACCGCAATCTGGGACACTCAGTTGGGATCTAAATCAAGCAAACATCGCGCTGCCAAACTGGCAATGGAATGCAACAAGTGGCGGAACAATACAGAATGGGGTTCTTTCCGCTACAGGCCCCTCTAATTCCGCTCATACCGTAGCACTCGAGGTGTACATACCACCAGACGCACCGCCGCAGCGTCTTAGTTTCACCACACAAGAGGCAACTTCCCTTGCACATCATGATTTTGACATGAGTGTCCATGTCCTTCAAATTCACAGAGCAAGTTTGTCTGTCATCAATCCGCAACCATCTTCGGAACCTACAGGATTCAATGTGAGTACAACGCATCAAATACTCATTCAATTGGAAAATCCAGGAAACGGGGAAGACACGTATATGTTTGAAGCACGGGTTATTCAGAATGATGAAATATCAAGTCAAGATGTTGTGTTTACGTACTACAACCCTCAACGCACATTGGGCCCACTTGCTACAACGATAATGCCACTTGACATCATGCTGAGTGACACTCTTCCTGCAGCACAACCCTTCACAATTGAATTCGAATGGGCATCGATCATTAACAAGTCAGTTGTTGCGACCACAACACTTCTTGTCGAGGCTGAACAACGACATGAATGGATTATCGTACCGTTAGGAGGTGATCAACAATCCGTTGATCCCCGCTCGGAACACCTCCTAGAATACAGCATAACAAACACTGGTAATTATCTTGACGAAGTTCAACTGATTCCGACACTCTCCGTTACTTCATCAGACAATGATACGTCGATTTGGCAAATTCATAATCCAATCAGCTCCTCAACCCTCAGTGTTAACGGCTCCACAACCCTGAGTGTAGTTCAATCAATACCCTACGCTTGGAAAGACGCAGAGGCTACGATTACCTACACTATCGTGTCAGGGGGATATGAATTAGGAGAATTTGAGATCGATCTGATTGTCCAAGAATATGCAGAATGGGGATTCAACCTCGCGAACAGTAATCTTGAAGTTATGCCTGGAGGGGATTATATTCAAGTTCAACTTGAACAAAAAGGGAATAGTCCATCTGTCCCATTCATGACAAAGTTTGGCCAAGGATGGAACATATCACTTCCTGAAGGCAATCTTATGGAACCTGGCCAGATGGCTTCGATTGACATCTATGTTGACGCACCAGACAAGGCAAGAGAAGGAGATGTCAACCTATTGGAAATTCGAGTTTCGGATGCAACTGGAAAAGGAATGGAAGTCTTTGAAGTACCTGTACGAGTCATTGGAGCATCAAATTACAATCTTGAAGCAACGACTGATTGGTATGTGTCATCCGTTGGAGGATACCCTCTTGCTTGGATTGAGAACACTGGAAATGACGTACCAGAAATTGATATTGAAGTTCTGAATTTACCACAGGGGTGGGTGGTCAATGTTGACTCACCAATGATGCTAACTCCTGGTGAAGTTCAAGGATTACCAATCAGTCTCATTCCTCCACAAGATTGGAACAAGGGATCCTTTGCGATCAACCTTCAAATAACTCATTCGGAATTGGGCCAGGAGATAAAAGAGTTCACTGTTCATTCTTCGAACCTGTCGTTTAATTCGACGCCTGTTCTTTGGTCTCGAAGCGGAATGCAGTTATCCGTTGATGTCACTAATGAAGGAACATCCTCCATCGAAGAAACAAATGGAATCCAATCCGGATCATCGTATTCATTCCTAATCCCATCAGGAATTCAACACATGAACCTTACCGATGGCCAGGACCAGATTCAATTGGTACTCATCGGTAAAGATTCTCCACAGATGAGTGCATCTTGTTCGTTCATCAACGAGGCGTTTAATGACCTAGGAAAAACATCCATATCAGGTGATTTCATAACGTGCGATGTCCAAGGAGATCCCTTAGCAAACACGAGGCTTTCGTTTGTAGTTACAACCAGCCGTGGAGATATTATACCTCTACAATCATCGTCTTTTACCATTCCATTTAATCAAACGATGTTTGCGAATTTAAGCGTAGAAAATTGGGATCCATCACCCGGCAGTTTCACTCTTCACGTGACCGGATATGATGAATATGGGAACACCATTTCAACAATCAGTAAAGATTTGACATCTCGAGAATCAGGATGGAACATAGGGATCAGTAGTATCTCCGCTAAAGGCGATATTAATGTAGCATTATCCAGAACCAATTACGCAGTTCTCGAAGAGGCAGTATGTGTGCTTGTTGTGGAAAGTTTGGAAAGCGATTACAAAGCTGAAGTCCTGATCGATTTTGCCGGGAATCAATTCTCTCCGAATGTCCGAATCGATGCCAATGGGCTTCAAGACAAGGAACAACTCAAAGCTACAATCGGATGCAACAGCCCATTCGATGTTGATGATGATGAGAGCGATAATTCGAATTCGATCATTTACGAGGCTGAGGCTGCATCAGCAATTAGTTCGACAAACCTTGTGTGGGGCGGATCAGTAACACTTCTACTCGTTGGCATGTACCTCTTTATCGTTCAGAGGAAGGATAATGAAATTGTCAGCGACATGATGAAAGAACAGAACAAGAAACCTGCAAAGAATTCTAAACCACAACCAAAACAAAAAGTCCCACCTCAACAAGAAGAAAGCGATGATATTTCTTTCGAACAGGAAGTTGTAGAGGACATACCATTGCAAGAGACAATGATCGAAGAAATTCCACTTGAGGATGATGAGACTGCGTCAGGACGGTTAGATTCAATTCGAAGAGAATTGAATCCTGATGACGAAGACCGAGAACAGTCAAGTATTGAAGAACGAATGTCGAAGTTCTTCCAGTGACATCACATACCTCAATAGAGTAGATGCTTTCGGCGGTTCCATGAAGAACTCTCACCAGAGTACAACGGCATTCTACACATTGGATGGATGTCATTCAGAGTTGGTCTTGGATGTGTTTGCTGCATTAAACCATTGGGAGGACAATTCACACAAACCATGGAATGATGTATGCGAACACCCACGTATTCAGGAACGTTTTCGAACCCAAGGTCTCGAGGACTATGGAGAAAGAGATGGAATTCAATGGGATGACCCCACAATTTTGTTTACATTAACAAGAATGCTTGATCGCGATGGTTTACCAATCATGTTGGGGGAGGATAAGAACAGGGAACGATTTGGTCGATTTCCCCATCCTTCGGGCTCAGCAGTTCAGTACGTTAGGGAGAATGTACGAAATGTTACTTCTCAAACTAGTGATCTGTACAAAGATCTAACCATGCATCTCGATTATCTACTTACGAGGTGTGATTCAGACGCTGTAGGCGATCAACGATACATGCATGGAAAGGCTGGATTGAACATCATGGGATTTCTTACTGCTGATGAAGTTAAGACACTACGTTCGACATTGCTTGGCGGTGGATGGTCTGTTGCAAAGGATGAGCCTCTTGACGGAGGTGTTCGCGATGCTGTACGGCATTTAAGCGCCTTACTCTTGGCTGCTGAACGCAATGGTGCAGGGCTTATCCATCGTATGCATGCTTGACATTAGAATGTCTCAGAAGTGAGCCTCTCATACATAGATCCATAGAGAGCTGCTGTTTCATCAATAACGGATTGTGGAAGAGCAGGAATCGGAGGATCCGTTGTCCCAGCATCACGTGCGGCTTTCAATTCTGCTTGATGACCCGTATTGATGTAATGGGTTCGAACGAATTCCTTTGAGAGTTCAATGCATTCACCGTTCGCATATGCTTCAGCATCCCACCATCGGTCTTCATCAAGTGTACCAAAGGTGTCGACAAGAACGACTTTTCTTCCAGGGCCAAGGGCGAATTCTTTCTTTCCATCAACATGGATAAGACCATTCTTTGCTGCCTCACGTTCAATGATTTCATCGATCTTCAGAACTGCAGTAACAATAGAATCGTATTCTTCATCAGTGATGTTTGAGATTTCTAATGCTTCGTTGCGGTCAATGTTACGATCATATGCTTCAAATTTCGTCGTAACTTCGACGAATGGTTTCTCCAGTTTAGCACCGTATTCACAATCTGCTGAAACACCAAGTTGTTCAGGAGTGAGTTCACCTCGTTGAAAACGTCGCCATGCAGACCCTGAGAGATAATGTCGACAAATGAATTCCAATGGGACAAATACCCATTCCATGTCTCGGGGAATTGCTCCAGGTTCTTTGATTACCTCGACCTTACGAACAAGACATCGGTCAGCTGAATTGACTTCAACAAGATGCGTACCACACACTCCTTCCTCTTCGACGAGTTTGAACCAGTGTGCCGTGGTTCGGTTGAGTGATTCACCTTTCCGAGGAATCAACGAAGGAATGATTTGATCAAATACTGAAATTTGGTTTGTAAAACGAAACTCGAGTACATCTGGGTCATCTGTTGACCAAACTTGCTTGACCTTTCCTTGATAGAGCATTTCTCCCATGGAGTAAAATCATGAAGAGAGGCTCTTGAACATTCGTGTTCAACAATCAGATGATGCCAAGAGCATCTTCAATTCGATTTAGTTCTGGTCCAGTCGTTTCACTACCTGCGACTGCACCCTCATTCGATGCACAGATACCGGCACCAACATATGGAGAACCAAATGATACAGTTCCAACCATTGGGGGGACTCCAAGAATTTCTTCAATGAGCAAGACTTCATCACTAGAAACGTCAGGGTGAAGCAAAACCCCTTGATCATTAACAACACCAAGACTTCCAACAACATCTTGCCCTCCGATGGTGGTTGCGATAATGTCGACACCGAGTACATCTGCTAAAATCTCCAATCCATCTTGAGGGATGCTAGGTGATGCAACGCATCCTTGTTCATTAGCCAAGAGAAGGTTACCAGCTGTGTTGACACCACCTTCCATGACGACAACGTCACCAAAGGCGGTCAATTCATCAATGTCGGTATCGGATGCAATGTCTGCTACAGCGAGTCCATTTGAATTTCCCGCTAACAGTGCACCAATCAAGTTCGATCCACCAATGGAAATGGGAGCCATTTCTAGTTGCAGTGTAGTTTCAAGTTGTTCCATGACAACATCAGGAAGTTCTCGGGGATGGAAGAGGACTTTACCAACTGATGCAAGATGAATTCCGATTTGATCGGAACCCAAGATGTCTAGAGTATCGATTGGCATGACCTTCACCTTAGTTACGTCTATCCATACGTAGTTTAGAAATCTTAGGTGTAAGGAAAAGAAGATCGGGGAAAACCAAGAGGAAAGAAGAGGGGCACAGTGACTGCCGTTCCCGTGGACTCTCGTACCACAGTATTGGGACAGACGCAGAAGGGCTTGACTTCCGGGTTCGGGATGGGACCGGGTAAACACCTTCGCTGTGACCGTGCACCCAACTTCTTTCGAATTGGAATGACACGACATGGCGTCGCATCGTGAATTGGCATGCTTATTAGACGAAGGGCACTCGAGGTGCGGATACATAATGAAAAAGATGCTCGAACAATTAGTGCTGCTGGACTGAACACGTCGCCGAAGCTTCGTGCTTACATCCGCAGTCTATCAAACTCGTCTTTTACGAGCGTTCTGAGGTGTCTCGTCTCTGGGGCGGCTTCGAGCTTAGATGCTTTCAGCTCTTATCCATCAGGGCGTGGCTACCCAGCATTGCCTTGCCAGACAACTGGTAAACTAGTGGCCCCGAGCCCTCGTTCCTCTCGTACTAAAGGGCCCCTTCCATCAGACACCTTACGCGATTCTACCACCAAGCAACAAACCTGTCTCACGACGGTCTAAACCCATCTCACGATCCCTTTTAATGGGCGAACAACCCCACCCTTGGGTCCTGCTGCAGACCCAGGATAGGAAGAGACGACATCGAAGTAGCAAGCCACCAGGTCGATGTGAGCTCTTGCTGGTGACAACTCAATTATCCCCAAGGTAACTTTTCTGTTATCTACCACCCTCAGAAATAAGGTTGGTAGGTTCGTTAGGCCCTGCTTTCGCATCGTCGATCCTTATTGTGCGGATCCACGTCAAGCCAGCTTTTCCCCTTACAGTTTCCAGTGGAGTGCTGAACCACTTAAGCTGACCTTTGGGCACGCTTGTTAGGTTTTCGAGCGCGTGGCGCCCCACCCAAACTGCCCACCAATCGGTGT
>CENG01013829.1_pt1 | contig 34254 bp, 29 predicted proteins | sample 530131 | NCBI WGS metagenome assembly CENG01 (sample SAMEA2591057, study PRJEB7988) | marine metagenome | biome: marine biome (ENVO:00000447); feature: surface water (ENVO:00002042) layer; material: saline water (ENVO:00002010), including plankton (ENVO:xxxxxxxx) | depth 5 m
TATTCTCGGTGCAACACCTATTTTTGTTGATGTATATGAATCAACCTATAATATTGATTGTGATAAGCTAGAAATTGAAATAAATAAAGTTATCAAAGAAGGAAAGTTCAAACCAAAAGCAATCATCCCTGTAGATTTATTTGGATTGCCTGCACGATATAGGCTAATTGATAAAATTGCTAAAAAATATAATTTGAAAGTTATCGAGGATGCAGCACAAAGTTTTGGAGGTTCTATCAGAGATAAAAAGGTTGGTACTTTTGGGGATATTGCTGCAACATCATTTTACCCAGCTAAACCTCTTGGGTGTTATGGAGATGGTGGTGCAATTTTTACCAATGATGATACTTTGGCAGAGGAATGTAAAGCCATTAGAATTCATGGAACTAAAACCGATCGTTATAATAGTGAAAGAATTGGTCTAAATGGAAGATTTGATAGTATTCAAGCAGCAGTTATATTAGAAAAGCTTACAATTTTTGATGAAGAGCTTGAAATGAGAAATATCGTCAATGATAACTATCGTAAGTATTTGAATAATGCACAATATCATCCAAAAGAATATCAATCTGCTCATGCTTTATTTTCAATCGTATTAGGATCAAATGAAAAAAGAAATACTTTAATTAATAGACTTCAAAAAAATAAAATTCCATCAGTAGTATATTATAAATTTCCAATACATTTAATGAAAGCTTTTGAGTACTTAGGTTATAAGAAAAAAGATTTTCCTGTTTCCGAAAATTTATCACAAACAATTGTTAGTTTACCAATGCATCCTTATCTTACCGAAAATCATATTACAAGCATAATAGAGAGTTTGAAAGATAATGAGTAAAAGAATTTTAATTACTGGAGGGGCAGGATTTATTGCTCATCATGTTATTGATAAGATTTTATCAACCACAGACTGGCATATCGTTACACTAGATAGATTAGATTTTAGTGGAAATTTAAATAGATTAAATGAAGTTGTTATGTCATACCCTGAATCTGAACGAAAAAGAGTTAGAGTAATTCATCATGATTTAAAAGCTGAAATAAATCCTGAAATTGCTGCTTCGATAGGGACTGTCGATTTGATTAGTCACCTTGCTGCTGGTTCACATGTAGATCGTTCGATATCTTATCCATTAGAGTTTGTGATGGATAATGTTGTTGGTACAGCACATATACTCGATTATGCCAGAAAGCTAGAGAACCTTGAGAGATTTGCATATTTTAGTACAGATGAAGTTTTTGGTCCAGCACCAAAAGGAATAAATTATAAAGAGAATGACAGATATAATTCAACTAACCCATACTCTGCAACAAAAGCAGGTGCCGAAGAATTAGTTGTTGCATTCGAAAATACTTATGGATTACCATCATTAATAACTCATACAATGAATGTTTTTGGAGAAAGACAAAATCCTGAAAAATATATTCCTATGGTAATAAAAAAAGTAAGAGACAGTGAAAAAGTTACTGTTCATGCTAATTCAGAAAAGACAGTCGCAGGATCAAGACATTATATACATGCTGAAGATGTTGCAGATGCTTTAATGTTCTTATTTAATTATAATATTGAAAGTTTAAGGCAAGATTCAACGGGAGCTAAATGTCAAAAATTCAATATCGTAGGAAAAGACGAAATTGATAATCTTCAACTTGCTCAATTCATTGCCCAAACACAAAAGAAGGAATTAATATATGAAATGGTTGATTTTCACTCACAAAGACCTGGGCATGATTTAAGATATGCATTGGACGGAGAAAAAATGAAGAACATGGGGTGGGTACCTAAGTCTGCGTACGATAGACTTGAATCAACAATAAAATGGACCCTTGAAAATGATAGATGGTTGTCCATTTAATTTATTTGTAAAGAATAATTTTAAAACTAAATTGAAAACATGAAAATAATTATTAGTGCATTTATTCTTCTTCAAAGCTTTTCATTCGCACAAGCACCCTTAAGTGATTTAAATAAACTTACTAATTCTCAGTTAGATGAAATAAGAGAAAAACTTTCTATTCAAAATCCTTCTATGGATAGCGCACTTGAAAGTGTAGACTCTATCAACCAAGAATCAATTGAAATTGAAATTGAACAAAAAGATTCTGAAAATCTCTCATCATTTTTCGGCTACGATTATTTTAATAAACAAATTAATTTTTTTGACAATATTCCCACTCCTGTAGACTTCAAATTAGGTGCTGGTGATGAAATAATTTTATCTCTTTGGGGCGAAAAAAATTCTAGGGAAAAATTTATTTTAAATAAAGATGGCATGATTTATTACCAAAATATCGGGTTTGTCAACTTGTCTGGTAAAACTCTTAATGAAGCTGAAAACTTACTTTCATCTGAGCTTTCACGAATTTATTCAACTTTAAACAGTAGTAATAATTCAACTCAGTTAATGTTAGAGTTGGGGAAAATTAAATCTGTTAACGTATATTTTTCTGGACAAGTAACCAGCCCTGGAATAAATCTCATCCATCCTTTTTCAGATATTTTTTCTGCATTAGTTCAAGCTGGAGGTATTAAGGATAACGGTTCATTAAGAAAAGTTCAAATTATCAGAAATTCTGAAATAATTGCAGTAGTTGATTTTTATTCTTTCTTTTTAAATGGCATGAATTCCTTTTCAAATATAAGAATTTTAGATGGAGATGTAATTCACGTTCCAGTAGCCGTAAATAGAGCAGAAATTAAAGGTGAAATAATTAATCCTGGACTTTATGAATTACTAGATTCAGACTCATTGTCCAATCTTATCAGTTATGCTGGGGGTCTTTCCTCAATGGCTAGTGATAAAGCAGTAATAAATGATATAATACCAATAGATATACGTGATTCTGATGATATTGCAAGGTCTGGTAGATTAATACATTTATCCCAAAATGCTAAAATAAAAATACAAAACGGATCTGTTGTTGAGCTTATACCAATTGCGAAAAATGATACTTCTGTTTCCGTCTTTGGAAGAGTTACAAGACCTGGGAAATATCCAATTGATCTATTAAGATATCAAAATGAAGAAAGTGGAATTACTTTAAAAGAAGTTTTAGATGTTGCTGGAGGATTTGAAGATCCTATTTTTAGAAAAACAATTAACAATGAGATTGTAATATTAAGATTGGATGAAAATCAATTCTACGGAAAAGAGTTGAGAGTAGATTATTCAGATGCAAATAGTTTTAAACTTGAAGTGAATGACAAAATTTTTGTCTATGAATCGACTAAATATAAGAATAGTTATACATATACAATTAAAGGTGAAGTTAATTCACCAGGGACTTATCCTCTTAAAGAAGGATTAAGTTTGGCACAAGCAATAAAATTAGCTGGTGGTATAACTGAAATGGGTTCAATAAATAGTGTATCAGTTACCAAAAACTTACTTAGTATTGATAGTGAGGGTAATGAATTCAATAAAGTTGAACTTGTATCGAATATTGATCTTAACTTTCAAATAGCAGATCAAAATATTATTACAATTCTACCGAAGACAAATGTAATAAGAGTTGATGGCAATGTATATAACCCCGGGTTCATCGCTCATCAATCAGGGAATGGTATGACATTGTCAGAAGCTATCGAATTAGCTGGAGGTTATAAGCCTTACAGTCTTAAAAAAAGGGCGTATGTTGTTAGGGCTAATGGAGAAATTGATCCGGTTAATATTTTTCGCGGCAAAACAAAAAGAGTATTCCCAGGTGATTCTATTTTCGTACCAGAGAATCCTAACCCAGATGAATTTGATGTAACTAGTTTTATTGCTGATTTATCATCAACTCTAGCTAATATTGCTGCTATTTTAGTCATAGTTGATAGTAACAATTAATGAAGCTTGTACTTCTGCGCCACGGTGAAAGCCAATGGAATCTTGAAAATCGTTTCACGGGCTGGACAGATGTGGATCTCACAAATAATGGAATTGATGAAGCAAATTTTGCTGCTAATCAATTGCTAAAATCGAATATTGAAGTTTATTCAATTTATACTTCAATTTTAACTCGTGCGAACCATACAGCAAATATTGTTGCTGATATATTAAAATTTGATAAGAATGAAATTAAATATGATTGGAGATTAAATGAGAGACACTATGGTGCTCTTCAAGGACTTAATAAATCAGAAACAGCATCAAAGTATGGAGAAGATCAAGTAAAAATTTGGCGTAGAAGCTTTGATACTCCACCGCCATTTTTAGATTATAATGATAAAAGACATCCAAGGTTTATTAAAAAATTTAGTTTTATTGATAAAGATTCTTTACCATCAGGAGAAAGTTTAAAAATGGTTATTTCTAGGTTAATTCCTTTTTGGGAAGAATATTTTAATTTTTTAACTGCCAAAAAAAAATCTCATTTAATTGTTGCTCATAGTAATTCTTTAAGAGCAATCGTAAAAATATTGGATAAATTATCAAATGATGAAATAATGACTGTTAACATTCCAACAGGTATACCTCTTGTGTATGAATTTGATAAAAATAATAATGTGCTAAAAAAACAATATTTGATTGATAATGATGAACTTCAGCGAAAACAAGATTTAGTTATTAAGCAAGGTAAAGCAAAGTGAATCAACATTTTCAAGATATAAAAGTATTATTAATTGGGGATTTCATGGTTGATCAATACATTTTTTGTTCATCTATAAGAATGTCACCAGAAGCACCAGTTCCTGTTTTGGAGCCTAAAGATGAATTGATAGTGCCAGGCGGTGCAGGAAATGTTGCATTAAATATGAGCAAGCTAGGGGCAAGCGTATCATGCCTCGGTTATATTGGTTCAGATTGTCATGGAAGCGAGCTTAAAAAAATATTAAATAATCAGAAAATTAATACAGAACACCTCAGTCAAATTAGTGATTTAACTACAATGAAAAGAAGATATTATAATAATGATAAGCAAGTTGTAAGGGTAGATTATGAAAAAGTCTTAGAAGACTGGTGTCCAGATATTTCTAATATCAAATTCGATGACTATGATGTAGTTATTCTTTCGGACTACAATAAGGGAGTACTAAATAATACATGGTTCTCAGATATTAAAAATGAAAATATTTTTGTGGACCCTAAAAAAGATGATTTTTCATTCTATTCAAATGCAAAAATTATTACACCTAATCTTGACGAATTAAAAAAAGCATCAAAATTAATAATAGATAACAATGATACTTTGGTTGAGGTTTGTCAATCAATCATTAAAAAAACCAACTTAGAATATATTGTTGCTAAAAAAGGAGAAAATGGAATGACTGTTGTTGGCAAGAATGGATTTATAAGTCATATTGATGCTCATCAAGTTAATAATCCTGATGTGACCGGAGCTGGGGATACCGTTATTGCAGCACTTTCCTTAGCATATTTCAAAACAAAGAATATTGAAAAATCAGCCTTAATTGCTAATGCTGCAGCTGCAGTAGTTGTTGGTAAAAAAGGTACATCTTTTGCAACGCTAGAAGATATAAATAATTTATTGAAGGGAGAGAAAATAGAATGAAGTATGTTGTAGTTGGAGGAGCAGGTTTCATTGGTAGTAATCTTGTTGATAAACTAATTGAGAATAAAAACGAAGTAACAATAATAGACAATTTTACTACAGGGAAAAAATCAAATTTGAACCCTAAAGCATCTGTTTTAGAGCTTGATGTGAGCAATATTTCAAATTATGATAAAATTGTACATTCTATGAGGGGAGCAGATACTGTTTTCATGTTAGCAGCTAAAGCGAGAGTTCAGCCATCGATTGAAAATCCACTAGAATATGAAATTAACAATACCATAGGTACGCTTAATATTTTAAAATGTGCAAGCGATGCAAAGGTTAGAAGATTTGTTTATAGTGCATCATCATCTGCATATGGAGATTCTAAAAAGTTACCGTTAAAAGAAAATTTTGATGCGAATCCAATGTCACCTTACGGTGCACAAAAATTTTATGGAGAAGTAATGTGTAAAGTTTTTGCAAAAGTTTATCAAATTCAAACAGTTTCTTTAAGATATTTTAATGTTTATGGTGAAAGGCAAAATATTGATGGGGCATATGCATTAGTAATGGGAATATTTATATATCAAAGACTAAACAATCAACCAATGACAATAAATGGAGATGGTGAACAAAGACGTGATTTTACTTATGTTGGAGATGTTGTAAGTGCAAATATTCTTGCATCAAGTTCTGAAAATGTTGGTAATGGGGAAGTAATCAATATTGGAAATGGAGATAACAGATCAGTAAATCAAATAGCTGAAATGATTGGTGGACCAAAGATAAATCTTGATCCCATCCTTGAACCAAATGAAACACTTGCTGATAATTCTTTAGCAAAAAAATTATTAAATTGGGAGCCAACACAAAAAATCGAAGATTGGGTTAAAAAGTATAAAAAAGAAATTGGATTAGATTAATGAAAGAAAAAATTACTGAAGCAATTAATGATCATAAAGCAATACTTAGCAACTTTGATTCAAAAGACTTTTTAGCAATAGAAAATATAGCTAACAAAATTATCGATTCCTTAAAAAACAATGGATGTATTTTTTGGTGTGGAAATGGAGGGAGTGCTTCTCAAGCAAATCATCTATCCGCTGAATTAACAGGAGGTATGTATAAAAATAAAAAAAAACCATTCAATTCTATTTGTTTAAATACTGACCTTTCATTTATAACAGCATGGAGCAATGACGAAAGTTTTGACAATATATTTTCAAGACAAGTTCAAGCTCATGGTAAAATTGGAGATACTCTAATTGTATTATCTACTAGTGGGAATTCAAAAAATATTATTAATGCAATTAAGTGTGCGAAAGCTAATTCTATGAACGTTATTTCCATGACTGGAAATGACGGAGGAATTATTAAAACCTTATCTGACAATAACTTTAACGTTGAAAGCAAAATCACAGCTAGAATTCAAGAATTTCATATTTTAGCAGGCCATCTAATTTGTGATTTAGTAGAAAATTCTTTAGAACGATAATCTTAAGTTAATTCCCAATCCAATCGTATTATTTAAATTATTAAGTGCATAAAAATCGAATGATTTATTTTTATATTTTCTTTCAGAAACAACTTTAAACTGTGCAGATTCTGTAGATCCAAATGGTTTTGAACAAATAAATTTAAGTGAATTTTTTGAAGAAAATTTGTAATTCAATCCAATGTAAATGATTTCAAATTCTTTTTTTATTGAAGAATCGGTAGAGCTTATAAATGGACTACCAAGGGTTTTCCCTTTGTAAGACCATCCTTCATCATATACACCATGATTGTAGTAAAATTCATCTACATAAGGCGGATCAATGCTTTGATTTTTCGTTGTAAAATACTCAATAAGAATATCTAAATTATTTATATAGTTGTTTAAACGTAGACCCCACAAACCATCTGTTTTATTTGCAAATCTTAAACCACTTGTATCTTCAAAAAGATGTTGATAGTAAAAAGATAGTTTTTTTGAATTAATCTTTTTTTCATAAACAAAATCCCAAATACCAAGATGATTTCCAAGGGCATTGGTATGAGGTTCACCTTCAGTTTTTCCTTTGTCAGCAGATATTAGTATTTTTAAAAAATCTCTAAATGAATCTGGTTGTTTTCCAAGCCTATATGATGAACCGCCCCATATAGCCTCATGGACAAGGCCAATACTAAATTTTTCTTTTTCATTCATTAGAATATCTAGGTAAATAAATTTCTCATGTATTTTTGGTTCTTCGTTGTAAACTTTACTTTTTGCTAGTTTAGCATGAGAAATACCTAAACGCATATTATACTTATCATTAATTTCAATTTTTGAAAGTAAACCAATTTTTGGTAATGCTTCGGCATTTGTGCTAATTAATAATGATCCAGAACTTAATTCATCATCCAAATAAACACTAAAGTCTCTGTAATATTTTCCGATTTTTAAATAGGTATTATTTGAAACCCTTTTTTTTAAAAAAACTTCCTTAAATCTTAATTTGCTATCATCTGAATAAGAAAAAATGATTGATGAAAATATCTCAAAATCTTCCGATAAAAATCTTTTTTTAATTTCCAAGTCATACAAACTTGAACCCAGACCATAATTATTATTTTCAATCCAATAGTAACTATTTTCAGATGGATTTTTATAAAAACTTATTTCTTGAATTATATTTTGTGAATATATGATTTGAAATAAAAAGATAAAAAAGATATACTTTTTACTCATTTAAAACTTATTGATTTAAAACTGGCTTGACGTAAAACTTCCAGTCCATTACTTCAATTTGTGAATGTCTTTTGATTGTAAAAGATTGATAACTTTTTGTCGGATTTACTCTAATTTCTTTTCCATTAACAAGTAAATCTATTGGCATTATAAAATTATCATTTACATCATTCCATCTATAATAAAAATTATCATCAGTTTGATAGTATTCTAACTTAGGTTGATTTGGTGTATAAAAATACTGCTCAGCAAAATACCAATAATCCTCATTGGTTTTTTCAGAAACTTTTGTAAAGAAATCTCTTGTATTAGCAAAGCCTTTAGCATTTTCAGTCATAAATTCTTTTAAAATCTGAAACCAAACCTCATCATTATTTATTGCACTTCTTAAAGTATGCATTACCCATGCACCTTTCATATAAGTATCACCGTGAAGAGCCCAATGATTTTCATTTTCTCTTCCAACAATTGGTATTTCGTTAACAATTCTATTTTTAAGTGTATTTAAGTAATGAACTCCAACTTCGTAACTCTTAAACTTATCTTCAAAATATATCGCTTCTGAATAAACTTGCAAACCTTCATGAATCCAAATATGTGTTGGATCCGATGCAGTAACGCTATTACCAAACCATTCATGACCTGTTTCATGGACAATAAGAGGGTCCATAACTCCATACATTGGCCAACTTTTACTTCGCACTCCATTATAAATACTGAATCCATTACCATACGTGACCGCAGACTGATGTTCCATTCCTAAATATGGTACTTCAATTAGTTTATAGCCATCTTCATACCATTGATAATCCCCAAAATATTTTTCATAAAATCGTATAACTTCTTTTGATTGAGTAAAATAATTTGATGCAAGTTCTTTATTATAATCCAGAACATAGTGGTTCATATCATGAATTTTATCACCTTTAATTAAAGTATCTTGGACTGCTACATAATTTCCAATTTGTACTGAAATATTATAATTATTTATTGGGTTGCTAACAAACCATTCATAAGTGGATTTATCGCCATTATTAACGACACTCTTTAATTTACCATTACCCACAGCTACCATATTTGATGGAACCGTATAAGCCATTCGAACACTATCACCTTCTGCTGTGATATGATCTTTATTTGGCCACCAGATTCTTGCACCCTCACCCTCGCATGAAACGGCAATCCAGTCTCTTCCATCTTTATCTTTTGACCATGTAAACCCTCCTGCCCATGGTGGATTATCTGCGCTCTGTGGAATTCCTTGATAAAAAACTGTAAACTCAAAAATACTATCTTTTTTTATAGTTGAAATAAAATCAACTAAAACTGCATCATATTCTCTTGAAAAAGATAATTCATTTCCTTCATGGGTTACTTTTTTAATATTTAAATTTTCTGCTAAATCAACCTGCAATGAATTTAAATCTCTCAAAGTTTCAGCTTTTATTGTGACATATCCATCTATTGATTTTTTTTCAATATCAAAATCAATATTTATGTCATAAAATGAAACTCTATATGATGAACGATTGTCATTTAAATTCCCTATTAAATAATTATTAGGCGTTAATTCTGGTAACTCATATTGGTTTCCGTGAGGTCTGCTTTCCTGACAAGACAATAATGTTAATAAGACTAAACTAAAAATTATTTTTTTCATAGTAGGTCCTTGTTTTAAATACATTATTAGCAAAAATGATATAGTATAAAATAATACAAAAAAGGAACCATAAGACAATTGCAAATGCTTCTTTAATTAGAAATAAAATGTATACAATAGCTAAATAAATAAGCCATTTAATCCATGTTGGTTGTGACCACAATTTTAGTAAAGAATTCATCCTTTATCCTCTTTTAAAAAACTATAATACTTCATTGATTCATTATAAATAGAATCATATTTATTCTCAATGTTAATATCTTTTTTTTCATATTTTTGAAATCCAGAAGTTTTTATTACGTTGTCATACCAGCTTTTCCACCAAATACCATCATTTTCATGATTACCTGTCTTCCATTCCAACATAGACTTGTCAAATTTAATATTAATTTTCATACACCAATCTGATAATACCTTTTCAGGATGTTTTATTAGGTCACTTGAATTAATAATGATATATGATCTATTTATTTTTTTAAGGTATTTTATAATTTCATATTGCTGTGGGTATCCTAATTCTTCAACTGAGTTCAATTTATTTTTTTTGGAATAAGAACTAATTACTTCTTTTGGATGTCTTAGTAAAATGCAATTTTCACAATTATTCACCCAATTAATATTATTTAAATCGAGCATATGGTGAGCCATATGTTTCTGATACCAAATTTTTTTATCTTTGGGAATTTTATTAATAAGGTAATTAACAACCTCATCATAATTTGAAGGGTAATGATTTATGATTTCCTCATATTGAGGATGTTTTAACTTAGTTTGTTTTAAATAATATGCATAAAAAGGTTCATCTGTTACAAATGTATCTTTTCTTGAAGACCATGATCTCATTAGTGCTGTTGAAATATTTCTTGGACCTGACCAACAAGCAACTATCATTGAGAAGATATGTATTGATTTATATATTGATTATATGAGGCTCTTATTTTATTGACTAAAGAGCTAGAGTTTGTTGAACTTAATTTATACTTTTCGATTTTGGTTACGGGAATAATTCCTGCAAATGTGCCTGTAACAAAAGCCTCTTCACAATCTTCAATGTCCTCAAAAGTAAAGTTCGTTTCAATGCATGGAATTTCATTTATATGACATATATGAATTGCTTTACTCCTAGTTATTCCATTGAGACAAAATTTTCCAGTTGAGGTCCAAACTTGACCTTTTTTAATAAAAAAAAGATTGGTGGAATTGCAAGTGCTTATGTTACCGAAAGGATCATTCATAATACCTTCATCATATTTAAGTTTATTGGCTTCGATGCTGGCCAAGATGCAATTTAGTTTACTCAAGGTGTTATAATGTGTACTTAAAATATTTTCAGTAGGTCTAATTGTAGAGACTCTTCCAATTATTATTCCATTTTTATAAATTTCCGGGTCGGTTTTTTTATATTCAGGTATAATGACAAAATTTATTGGTCCTACATTTGCGTTCGGATTTTGATATGGAGTAATTTTGTCACCTCTAGATACAATTAAGCGAATATGTACATCATCTGTCATTTCATTCTTCGATAATACCTTTTCAATTTCAAAAATAATCTCATCTTTTGATAAGGGAATATTTAGAGAAATTCCACGAGCACTATTGAAAAGTCTATCAAGATGTTCAGAAATAAAAACAAGTTTAGACTTGTGAAGTCTAATACCTTCCCAAACTCCATCTCCTAACAAAAATCCACTATCAAATACAGATATTTTTGCATTATCTCTGGAAAACAATTCACCATTAATATTAATATAAATGTTTTCGTTTTTTGAGTTATGTATATAAGAATGACTACTCATTTGTGGGCCCACAGGGACTTGAACCCCGAACCTGCGGATTATGAGTCCGTTGCTCTAACCAATTGAGCTATGGGCCCTAGAATACTTAACAAAATATATAAGGATTGTTTAAATAATCATAAATAAAATAATTTGTTGATTGCAAATTTTTATCTATTTTGAATTCTAATAATTAAGGAGTGCAAAAATGAATAATATTGGGATTATTGGCAAAGGATTTGTTGGAACAGCGGTAGCAGCAGGATTTTCTCCTCATACTGGATATGATGCTAAAGTTAGGATATATGATGTTGACCCAGCAAAAAGTACTCATTCTTTGCATGAAACTGTAAATGAGTCAGAAGTTATTTTTGTATCCGTACCAACTCCAGCATCAAAAGATGGAGCTATTGATTTGTCTATAATTCATGCTGTATTGAAAGATATTTCATCTGTCATAGAAAGAGATGATAATATTATTTTGATTAGATCAACAATAGTGCCAGGTACGTCTTTAAAGCTCCAGAAATTGTACCCAAAATTGAATATTGTTTTTAATCCAGAATTTTTAACTGAAAGATCTGCACATTTTGATTTTATAAATCAAGCTAGAGTTATTTTAGGCGGTGATTCAAATCATACAGAAAAAGTAGCAAAATTGTATAAACATAGATTTGGAGCATATTTACCGGTTATTCAAACTACATATGAAACAGCAGAGCTTATTAAGTATATGAATAACCTATTCTTTGCAACTAAAGTATCTTTTTTAAATGAAATGCTTTTAGTTGCTGAAAAGGTAGATGCAGATTGGGAGATGGCCGTAGAGGGTTTTATTTTAGATGGAAGAATAGGTCACTCACATGTAAAGGTGCCTGGACATGATGGTAAGAGAGGGTTTGGTGGTAGTTGTTTTCCAAAAGATATACAGGCAATGATTAATTTCGCCAAAGACTTGGATATAGATATGAATGTTTTAGAAGGTGCCTGGAAAACTAATCTTCAAGTTCGTCCTGAAAAGGATTGGGAAAATCTTAAAGGTCGAGCAGTTTCGGAGGATTCTGTTGACTAAAATGAAAAATATTATAATATGGCTTACAGGTCAACCAGGTAGCGGCAAAACTACCTTAGCCAAAGAACTGATTAAAGGAATGAACCCCCAAAATGATTCATCAATAAAGATTATTAATATTGACGGAGATGATTTAAGATTCATTAATAAAAATAAAGACTATTCCAAAGAGGGAAGAATTAGGAATATATCATCAGCTATTTCTATTGCTAGATTTTTAGCAAATAAAAATTATTCATGTATTCTTTCAATTGTTGCTCCTTATAGATTTTTGAGAGATGAATTAAAAGAGGATTTTCTATTTTTAGAAGTTTATTTGCATACCTCTGAAATAAGAGGAAGAGAAGAATATTTTGCTAAAGATTATGAACCACCAGTTGATCCAAGTTCATTAACGATAGATACTGGAAATTTAACAGTTAAGGAGAGCGTAGATGAAATACTCACTGTTTATAGGAAGATGGCAACCCTGGCATAAGGGACATAGATGGTTAATTGATCAAAGACTAAATTCTGGATTTAACGTATGTATTGCAATCAGAGAAACAGCTCAAGACAATTCAAACCCCTTTACTCCTGAAGAAGTAAAGAATAATATTGAAAAAGAACTTTTTGATTTAGTTGAGAGTAAAAGAGTTAAAGTTATTACCATACCTGACCTAGAGTCTGTTAATTATGGCAGGGGAGTAGGGTATGACATTATAGAGCATGTTCCTCCGAGCGATATTGGAAAAATATCTGCTACAGAGATTAGGAAAAATATGAGCAAGTAATATAATGTTAATACTTTATTTAAATAAAATTACTATTTTTAGTATATGAGCAGCTTTAAAAATTTTAAAAAAGGATCAATAATATTTGCTTTATTTTGTTTGTCAATCATATTTCATTTTTTCGATAGTCCTAAATATGAATCAACTGCTAGACTTTATGTAAAACAGGACAATAAAAGTAATTCTGGTTTAGATATTTCAAGTATTGGCTCTAGTTTAGGAATCAATTTAGAAGAATCATTTAGCATTGAATCAAATCCTAATATTTACCCTACGATTTTGAACAGCAGAAAGTTTTTTGATGATGTGCTAAACATTGAAATTGCTGATCGTTCTTTTTCAGATTATTTGAAGAATAATTTTTTAAATGACAAAGATATTAGAGATGAAAAAATTGCTAATGAAAAAATGCTTAAGATCTACAGAGAAGAAATTTTAAATACATATGTTGAAAGAAAAAATTTAGTAGTTGTTGTTTCTACCGCCTTAAACACTCCAGAAAATTCTCAACAACTAAACCGAGAGATATTAGATTTATTGGATCTTCATCTATCTGAGATAAAGTTAAAAGATATAAGAGATAAGCTAATTTTTTTAAATCAGTCTCTTGATTCAAAGATTGCAGATCTAGATATAGTTGATAATCAAATTTCAGATTTCAAATATAATAACGTGAATATATCTTCTCCAAGTTTAGAGTTAGAATTAGAAAAATTACTAAGAAAACAACGTTCAATTGATTATTCAAGATTAAATCTTCAAAACCAAATTGAAATGTTGAAAATAGAAGAATTTAATTCAAAAATGCCAATTCAAATACTCGATAACCCTAGTTACCCATTAAAAAGATTAAATACTCTTTTTGACAAACTAAAATTAGTATTCTTATTAGGCTTATCCATTGAATTATTATTATACTACAGAAAAGATATTTTAAAGATTGTCGGATATCTTGATTGAAAAATCATTAACTAAAGATTTTTTTTTAATATTTATTGCAATCATTTTTGCATCAATTACTTCCTTTTTTAGCATCCCGATTATTTTTAATAATGTGGGAGCCGAAGCCTATGGTTATTTAAATTTTATATTTCTTTTATATTTTTCGGTGACATCTATGGATGGATCCAGACAAGTCATTATTCATATGCTAAAAAGTAACAATGAGGAGACTTTAGGAGTCCTTCATTCTTTTAATATTTTAATTGCAATAATTTTACTAATAGCCCTTATTTTTTTTGGTATAATCTTTGATTTAAATCTTGCAAAATTTATTTTTCTGATGGTTAGTATTTGTATTTTTATTCCAACTTCATCTCTATGGGGATATTTAGAATATAATAATAAAGTTAATTTTTCGAATTCATCAAGAAACTATTTACTATCAATATTGTATTTGATTATGATATTAATATCTTATTTTACTAGCGAAAGTATGTATTACATTTTCTCAATTTTTATATTTTCTGTTTTACTCTATTTAATCTTCATCTATAAATCGCTTATGCTTGATGTAAATATTTTCAATATAGATTTTTTAAAATATAAGGATATTATTAAAGAGTACATTGGTAAGGCAATTCCTAGTTATGGTTTTTATGTAGTCGTTTTTTTTATAGCATCATTTGATAAGTTATTTATCTATAATTATCTAAGCCTTAGTGATTATGGTGAATACACTAGCTTGAGAGATCTTGTTGTAAAAAGTTATGTAATTTTTAGCATTTTTAGAACTGTGCTTTATCCAGTTTTTGTTAAATCAGGTTTACGTAATAATGATTTTAAAATTTTAATTTATGTAGTTTTTAGTTTTGCTATTTTGATATCCACTTTATCAATTGTATTTCAAGGGGTCTATCTCCCTTTTCTTTATGATAATCCTAATCATGTTGTTTTTACCAACAGTTTATTGACAATTCCTTTAGTTAGCTTAGGTTTTATAACAATAATAGGACTGAATATTGAGGGTGATTTTAAAGAACAAAGAAATCATTATTTTTTATATCTCCTTCTATCCATTCTTATCGTGAATCTATATACTAAAGATTTTTCAGTTGAATTTTTTTCATATGTTTTCCTTTTCTCCCGATTTGTTGACTTACATTTATTGTATACATATTCAAAAAAAGTGGGCATTTCTTTTACTTGGTTTTTCAAAATAGCACTTCAAATTTTGTTATTTTTATCAGTAAGTATTTTTTTAGACATAGTTTTCTTATACCCCTTCTTATTTATTTATGGATTTATTTTACTATCAAATATTAAAAAAATTAAAATCTGATGCATTTTTATATATATTTTTTTCTGCTATGTATGATTTCTTTTTCTATGGATGGGTTTTATTATATTAAGTTTATTTCTCTTTTTCTTTTTCATCTTTATGCAATTTGCTATATATATACCATAAGAGGCCTAAATGTTGGAGTTATTTTTTCAATTATATCTGCATTATATATTCTTGCAGGACCTGCTGACGTTTTTTTTTGGGAGAATAGTAGAGTTGAGATAGCTTCTGTAATTGACTACACTATTAAAGCTACACTCTTTTTTTCTTCATTTTATCTTATTATGATAATAGAAAAAAATGATACTTCACTACAAAAAATAAATGATCAGTTAAAAAATCTATTTAAACAAGAATCTTTATTTTTTTCCATCTTTTTTCTTGTAGGTATTTTGATTATTAATTATTTCATCGCAATACTTTCAGGATCTAATCTGTTTAATAGGATTGATTCATATGATAATCCTAATAAAATTTTTGATTTTGCTAAAATAATGTTCATGGTACTAAGCATTATTTATACATCTTTATTTGATAAAAAAAATAAAACCGTAGGTATTATGATTTTACTTTTTGCTTTATTAGAAATACTAATTTTTGGTAATAGAAGAGGATGGTTGGTTGGAATTTTACCAATTCTTTACTTAATGAAAAATCGATTTTCATTTAATTTTTTAAAATCAAATATTATTATACCATCAATCATTGTAGTATTTTTTATATTATTTCTTCCATTAACAAGAGGTGTTTCTAGCAATATCGCTTTTTTGGAATTTTTGAGTGAATTTAATTTAATTAATTGGCTAAGGCCTGGTAATACTGAATTTCTAGGAGTACATCTTATCCATTATAATATTTATAATGATATATTAGTTGATTTCAGTGGTACTTTTTTCTCATCACTTTATGATTCATTACCTAGTTTTTTTGTTGAAAGAACTGGTAATGTATTTTCGTTGAACTTCGTTAAATATTACTATCCTGAAATATATTTTATCGGAGGTGGATTTAGAGGAAGCATAATAACGGAAACCTTCTTAAATTTTTCTTATATAGGCTTAATATTTTTTGGAATATTTTTTGGTAAACTATTTTCAATTAATAAAAATTTTTATCTTATGAACAGTTTGTTAATTTATGTTTTTTCATTTTCAATAAGCTATGATTTTGTATTAATTTTTCAGCAAATTTTTCTTATAAGCATGATAATTGCTTTATTTTATTTCATAGATTTAATTTTCACAAAAATTTCAAGGAAATATTAAAAAGATGTGTGGCATTTCAGGTATAATAAGTCAAAAAAATTCAAATGATTTTTTTATTTCTGCTATGGTCAAGAGTCAGCATCATCGTGGCCCTGATAATAGTAATTATTCTATTAATGAGAATGTTGCCCTTGGTCACAATAGATTAGCTATTATTGATTGTTCAGATAAGGCGAACCAACCAATGTCTAGTAATGATAAAAAAATTCACATCGTATTTAATGGTGAGATATATAATTTTAAGGAGCTAAAGAAAAAATACTTTTCTGATGGTTCTTCTTCTTTTAATACCGATTCAGACACAGAGATTGTTTTAAAAATGTATGAAAAATTTGGTATTAATTGTATAAATCAGTTTAATGGAATGTTTGCATTTGCTATTCATGATTTAAAGAAAAAAGTAGTTTATTTATGTAGAGATCGTTTTGGAATAAAACCTTTATTTTTCTATCAAGATTCAGAGTCATTTATGTTCTCATCTGAGATAAAAGGTATTTTAAGTTGTAATTTTGTTGAAAAAAAAATAAACAAGAATGCAATAAGTGAATTCCTATTTTACGGTAATACACTAGGAGAAAATACATTATATCAAGGTATTAAAAAATTAGAATCAGGACATTTTTTAAAAATAGATTTAACAACCGAAAGATTTTTTTTAAAAAAATATTATGATATTTCATTAATCAAAAAAACAAACTTTGATTCGCAAGTTCTATTTTCTTTATTTGAAAAAAGCATTAAAAGACAAACTATTAGCGATGTTGATATTGGTATTTTCTTAAGCGGTGGTATAGATTCATCAATTGTTGCATATATGTCAAAATATATAGGTAAGGATATCACATGTTTTACAGCAAAGTTTGGAGATTATAATAAGCAAGATATTTTATTTGCAAAAAAAATTGCCAAGGAATTAAATGTAAAACATTCAATTTTTGAAATTCAAGATTTTAACGTTGATGAAACTTTTCAAAAAATGATGTACCATCATGACACACCATTTTCAGACGCAGCCAATATCCCCCTTTATTTGATGACTAAAAATTTACCTAACAACATTAAAGTTGTTCTCCAGGGAGATGGGGGAGATGAACTATTTGGTGGATATAATAGATATCAAATTATAAAGTATAGATCTATTTTAAAATATATGTTCCAATTAGGATCGCCATTTTCAAGAACTTTTAAAAGATTAAGTAGTGCATTAAATAAAAAAAATGATTACGAAAGATTTGCATATTTATTATGCGAAGATAAAAATCCAGATGAAAATATTTCCTATATGAATAAATCATTTTTTGATGATGTTAAATTTTCTGATACAGCAATTAATAGATATAAAAAAATACTTGAATCGATGTCAAATGAAAAACCTTCTTTAGATAAGTTATTCTATATGGATTCCCAAATTATTTTACCTGATATATTTTTTGAAAAAGTTGATAGATCAACAATGGCAAATGGTATTGAAATTAGAGTACCTTTTTTGGATAATGATATTTTTGAATATGTTTCAGGAATTAAAGCTGCAGATAAAATTAAATTGTTCAACTCTAAATTATTGTTAAGAAAAACATTTGAAAATAAATTTAATACACAAATTTTTAAATCTAAAAAAAGAGGTTTTGGGGTTCCATACAAGTCATGGTTAAAAAATGAACTTAAAGATAGATTTGTTGATTCCGTTCTTTCCTCTTCAAAAATGTCATATTTTTTTAATGTTAGTAAAATAGAAAAACTCTTCAACGAACATTGTATGGACAGAAAAGATAACGGATTTTTACTCTATAAGATTTTAACATTTGCTAGTTGGATTGATTTAAATGATATAGAACTTTAGAAAGTAATTGTAGTGACAATTTTATCATTTGGATTAATATCAATTTCTACAACATCAATTTTTTCTTTTTTCATGTAAGAATCAGATTTCCATCCATTCCTTTTCATTATATTTTTATTGAATGTAAGAGTTGCATATTTATTTTCAACTTTTTTATTGTAAAAATTCCATTTTGTGTTACAAATATTATTTAGTCGAAATCTAAGTATTCCATTAAAGAAGCGTTCATTAAAGACATCTGTAATAATAACTTTATCATTTGATAATTCTATTTTTCTTCTATGTTTTATTGATCTATAATCTTTTATTGAACATTCTATTTTTTGTAAATTTTTTTCTTCAAAATTGTAAAACAAATTTTTCGAGTATAACCAATCCATATATAAAAAATTACTCAATTTTCTCATGTGATCTTTATTATCAAACTCAGGTATGTTATGTCCTTTTGCCCCCCTAAAATAGTTTTTTTCTATATCTTCATTATATGAATAAGAACCTGCATCGCATAAAATATTGGTATTTTTAATATTTAGATCCAGATGAAGACTATCTGCTTGTGATGGCCTGAAATCAAAAGAAGGATATTTAAAATATATTTTAAAATTGTTATTTCGCAAGATAGCTAAACCACTATTTTTGTATAGCATGCTTACCTTTTTTGAAAAATGAAATTCATTAATTTTTATTCCCATCCATAAGCTTTTTGAATTATTATATTTGTTATTCTCAAATAGCGAGTATCCATGAAATAAATGTGCTGCAAGTTGTATAGATGGTCTAAAGTCATTATAGGGGCTACTATCAAGAGGTATCAATTTGGCTCCATCATTGTTGCCAATATTTGGGCATAAGCCATCTTTTTCTTGTGTAAAATTATATATGAAAAATATAGCGTCTTGTATTTTTTTATCCGTTTCTTTATCAAAACCATTTTCATCAAATTTTTTAGTAACTATTTTTCCAATTGATAATCCATCGAGCATAAGTCGATGATAGTTCATTGAATACTGACTAAAACCTCCATCATTAAAAATTAATTTTTTAACCCTATCTTTAATAACTTTTCTACCTTTTACTATATATTTAGCTCCATTTGAATTGTTATGTTTTAAAACTATTCCACCAGATAACAGTGCAACTGCCTCTATTAATCCATGATTATTATTCTGTGCAATACCATACTCTATCGTATGGTAAATTTTATCTAAATGAATTTTTAGTAATTGCTTTAAATCGTGTTTTAGTTTTTTATGATTATTTAGAATTATAGAAGTTGAAATTAAATTTAATAATCTTATAGATGATTCTTGCGCACAAATCCAGTTAATTCCTTTGTAGGGTTGATTATTTTCATGCCAATTCTTGATCCATTCATTTAATTTTGATAAATCTTTTTTATTTCCTAAAGCGATTCTTTGCGCAAAGTATATTGACCAGTCAAATCTTGATAATTCCCAAATATTTTTTAGGTCTTTTATGTTATTGAAAATAATTTTATTCCAATAATATTCTTGATAATTATATTCTTCATTTAGTAAATAGTCTTTATGCCAAATTGGGGGAGTTTTAGTGTTTGTACCTTCTAAATTATAACCATACATAGATATATTATTAGACCAAAGATTAGCTATTTGATAATCTTTTTCAAATAGCTTTGAATTGTCATAAAAAAAATCATTTAGTTCTAGTTGAACTGACTTGTTAGCTACTGGGTTTAAAAATATTTTAAGCTTTAATTTATATATTAAAAGAGTTAGTAGACTGCGCGGCCCAAGCTTTAATATGGTAAGAATTTTTTGATATAAATTAATTTTTCGCAGCATTAATGGAATATTTGCTTACCTCATAAATTTCATCAAAAGGTATTGGTGATGGAGAGCCATTTTTAATAGAATCAATAAATTCGATTAAACATTGTTCTTGACCTTTATCTTGAGAAAATAATTTTAGTTTTTTAAAATTATTCCAGCCATAACCGTATAAAGCCTTAAAGTTATCTAAATGCAATATTTTTTCTTCACAAAAAATCTTGATATCTTCTTTAGCATGAGATTTATTTCCATTAGAAAAATAATTAATACAGCCTATAGAACCATCTTCAAATTTCAAAGTTATTATAGCCGTATCCAATTGACCATTCTTAAGGAAAGATGAATCTATTTCTATAATTTTTTCTCCACAAAGAAATCTCATTAAATCAATATGATGACAAGCCTCTCCTATTATTCTTCCGCCTCCAATTTTTTTATCATGCACCCAATGATCTGCAGGTATAAATCCGCTATTGAACGTAAATATAAAGCTTTTAGGAGAATGACAATTTTTTAATAATTGTTTTGCTTTAGTTGTCAAAGTAGAAAATCTTCTATTGAAACCCACCATTATTTTACTATTAGATTTTTTGTAGTTTTCTTTAATTTCATTTAATTCTTCCATTGAAAGTGCTAATGGCTTTTCACAAAAAATATGTTTCTCTTTTTTAAGACATTCATTAGCAATTTCAGAGTGTAAGTTATGTCTTGTGGTAATAAAAAAAGTATTTGATAAAGATTTATTTAAAGTTTTCTCAAGATTTGTAGAGGAATTAGAAAATCCAAACTTTTTACCATTAATAGTACCACTTAATCCTTCCTTAGATATTACCGTATCAAGGTTTAAATTCATTTTTTTCAATAAAGGTAAAATATTTCTTTGCGTATAATTACCGCAACCAACAACAGATATTATAGGGTCTGTTTTGATAAATGATTTTTCTTCTATCTGGACAATATCATCAATTTTCTTTTCACTATTTGAGGAATACTCTAAAAGTATACTAATAATATTTTTGGAAGTTAATAGGGAGTCATAAGCCTTGTTAACATCATTAAACTTATACTTTTCAGTTAATAAATCATTTGTGACAATTTTTCCTTCACTCATTAATCTTAAGACAGCATCAAAATTACGCTGTTCAGTCCATCTGACATATCCAATAGGATAGTCTATTCCTTGATTTTCATAGTTATTATCATATCTTCCCGGACCATACGAGCACGATACTTGAAAGCTAATTTCTTTTTCATACAAATCTGATCTATCAAAATGTATATCTACTACACCAACAAGAATTATTTTTCCCCTCTTCCTTGTAATTTTGGAAGCTAATTTAATTGGTTCGCTAGTTTTAGTGGAAGCTGTGATAATGGTTTTATCAACTCCTATATCATTCGTATGATTTAAAGCAAAATTCTTTCCCGACCCTTCATTATCAAGTAAAAAACTTTGTGCACCAAATTTTTCTGCTAGCATTAACTTTTTCTTGTCAAAATCATACGCTATAACATTACATCCATTTGCTTTTAATATCTGTATTGTTAATAAACCTATAAGGCCAGATCCTACAACAGCCACAGTTTCTCCTAGTGTAACATTTGCTAATCTTACTCCATGCATAGCAATGCTAGCAATTACTGTAAAAGATGCTGTTTCATCTGAAACATTGTCCGGAATTACTGCACTGAGATGTTTCTGTGTTGTAACAATTTCTGCATGACAGGCATTAGAAACAATTCTATCACCTATTTGATAATTTTTAACTTCTGAACCAATGGAAATAACCCTTCCTACATTTGAATATCCTAAAGGTATTGGAGTATTTAATTTGTGATTTACAGCTTCTATTGTAGGAATTAGTCCATCAGTATTAATTTTATTGAAAACATCTTTGACTCTATCTTTTTGTTTTAGAGCTTTTTGTAAAAAATTAGACTTACCAAAGTCAAGCAACATTCTTTCCGTTCCAGAAGAAATTAAACTACATTTTGTTTCGCAAAGAATTTCTTGTTTTCCAATTGAAGGTTTAGGACAGTCTACTAGTTCAATTTTACCATCATTAATATGCTGTATGAGCTTTTTCATTACATAAACTTCCTAATCCACAAGTTAATACACATTATTGCAAAAATACTATATGAACCATCGATATAACCATCTGCATCTTTTTTAATTAATTTTGAAACTGCCAAGGGATCAAATATCCCATCCTTTTTAATTTGGTCATTTGATAATAAATCATTTTTTAAGTCTAGTAAATCTGTTGATAGCCATGCTCTTAAAGGGGCTCCAAAACCTGTCTTTGGTCGATTCATTATGCTTTTGGGTATATAGTCTTTAATTGACTCTTTTAAAAGCCATTTATTTGAATATTTTTTTTGTAATAAATGATGAGGAGCTTTTAAAGTAAATTCTACTAAATCATGATCTAAATATGGGACCCTAACTTCTACTCCATGAGCCATCCCCATTTTATCTGAATAATTTAAATTGTGGTCAGCTAAAAAATGAAGACGTTCTATGTGTAACATTTTATCTAATTTTTTAGTTTCATTTGGGAGGGTATCTATCGATGAATAAATTTCACCATCATATTTTGTTGATTTATCAATAAATAAATTTGATACAATATCTTTATCAAGCCAATTAAAATAATTTATTATTCGTTGATTATCATTGTTCTGGATATTGTCTAAATATTTTTTTATTCTTCGTTGGCTTGCATTCCTTGTATCTAGGTATGTGGAGCTGTTTGATAAATATTTCCTTAATTTTTTTGGTATATAATTAATATAACTATCTAATTTTATTGCTGTATGTCTCCTATAGCCCGTAAATATATCATCTGCGGCTGTTCCTCCGATTAGAACACTTATACCCATTTTTTTTGCGTATTCTGCAATATAATATGTATTAAGACAGGCAGGATCTCCATTAGGTTCGTCCATGAAATATATCATTTTTTCTAAATCTTGAGATATTGTATTTTTTGTACTAATAGTGTTTAGATTTACATCCAAGTAATCTGCCATAATTTGGGCATATTTATAATCACTAGTAAATCCATCTTTTGATTTTTCATTTAAATCGTCATCATGTATTGTAAAGCACTCAAGCTTTTCGTTTAATATATTATTAGAGATTGATACTATGGCAGACGAATCTACGCCTCCAGACAAGAAAAATCCTACAGGTACATCAGAAACTAGTTGCCTTTTTACTGCTTTTTCTATTTTTTCCTTACATTGTTCAATAATATCTGATTCTTTCAATGTCATTTTTTCTAAAGAGGGTTGAAATGATTTATAATGAAATTTTTCAATCTCTTTTTCGTTATTTATAATTATACCATGTCCTGGAAGAAGTTTTTTGATATCTGAAACAATTGTTTCTTCGCCTGGAGACCACATAAATCTTACATGACATTTGGCTGATTTGATATTGATATTTTTTTCTACGAGATTGCAAGATAGTAAAGTTTTCATTTCGCTTGAAAATGCAAAACTATTCTTTTTATAAGAATAATAAAGAGGTTTGACTCCTAAAGGATCACGAAAAAGATATATCTTATTTTGCAAATTATCTCTAATAGCAAATGCAAAAATTCCATTCAGGCTTTTTATAATTTTTATTCCATGCTTTGCAAAAGATTCTAATATAATCTCCGTATCTGATAAACCTCTTAAGTTATATTTTGGTCCCAAGAACTTTTCTTTGACGTTTTGAGTATTATATAATTCCCCATTATAAACAATAGTATATCTTTCATCTTTTGAAGTCATTGGCTGTGCACCTGTTGGACTTAGATCTCTAATTGCAAGTCTGGTGTGCAAAAAGAGACAATTTTTATCTTCCCAATGCATTATTCCGTTGCTATCTGGTCCTCTGTGCTTAATTGACTCTATACCATAATTTTTTAATTCTTGAAGTTGACTCTTACTGTTACCAAAATATCCCGCAATTCCACACATAATTATTAAAGTATCCTCATAAATTTTTGTTTAGCTGATTTAACACTAAACCTTTTTTCTAATTGATTATAAGCATTTTCAGTCATTTCTTTCCTTAATTTAAAATTGTCTAATAAAAGAATTGTATCTTCTAAATCTTTTATGTTCTTTGCAGCAAACAATAACCCATTTTTCTTATGTTGGATTATATCCGGTAGCGATGTTGTATCAGATGCAACAATGCTCAGCTTATGCATCATAGCTTCAAGGATAGCATTTGGAAATCCTTCTGAATGTGAAGGAAAGATAAAAGCATCACAGGATTTAAATAAATTTAATTTTTCATCTCCGCTTATCCAACCTTTCAAAATAATATTATTTTTTCCAGAAGATTCAATTTTATCTCTAATCTTATTTATATCTTTTCCATCACCACAAATATAGAATATAAATTTCATGCTTGGTACTTTTTGCGCTGCTGCTATCAAATCAAAAATACCTTTTTCTCTTGTAATCCACCCCAGATAAAGAACTTTAATAGGACTATTATTCAATATTTCTTTATTATTTAGTTTTATATCTATCCAATTATTTATTACAATTAATTTTTCATATTTCAAACCATGTCTGGAAAATTGATCTTTCCAAAATTGACTTTGACAAACAATATGATTTGAGAAAAAACCAATTATTTTTAAATACATTTTTAATAAAATTGATTTATCCAATTGTTCTAGGAGGTATCCTGATCTAGGACAAAAAATAACATTCCTCATTAATAATTTGCCTATTATTGCCATCAGTCCCTTCTCAATAAAACTAAGCCCATCAGCAGAAAAAATTATGATTGATTTGCAGGTAGGAGCCAAAAATAAAAAAAAGACTATTCTTTTCATGGCAAAAAAAGCTCTTATGAAAAGATTGGGTGGAGGAATGCTGATCATTGTGGAATCTATTTTTATTACTTTGTAATGGCTTTTTAAAGCTTTTTCTAGCAAAATAGATGCGGTGTTTTGTCCACCTTTAACAGTATTACTTTTTTTAAAAGATCCGACGAATAAGATTCTTTTCTTTTTTGGCATTATAGTTTTCTTAATTAAAGTTATTTATGCTAATATAATACAAACATGAAACTAAAAAACTATGAAAAAATCAAATCTTAAATTTTTACACATAGTAGGTGCTAGACCAAATTTTGTTAAGGCCTTCCCTCTAATCAAATATTTAAATGAAGATGATGATATGACTCAAGTTCTAATTCATACAGGACAGCATTATGATTATCAAATGTCACAGTCATTTTTTGACACATTTGAAATTAAAAAGCCTAATTATTTTTTAGATATAGGACATTATGATCCAATCATACAGATAGGAAAAATTGTTGAAAAGATGTATAAAATTTTAGTTGCAGAAAAGCCAGATTTAGTAATTGTTTATGGCGATGTTAATTCTACTGTAGGAGCTACAGTAATTGCAAAAAGATTAAATATTGATGTAGTTCATGTGGAAGCTGGTTTACGATCTTTTGATATGGATATGCCAGAAGAAATTAATAGACTTATTGTTGATAAATTATCTGACTTGCTTTTAATACACTCAGAATCTGCAAAAGAGAATTTGATAAATGAAGGAGTAAGTAAAAACAAGGTTAAATTTGTTGGTAATATTATGATTGATAGTCTCGTAATGATGAAAAATAAGATTAATAAATCAATTCTTAAAAAATATGATCTAAAAGAAAAAGAGTATTGTCTTCTTACAATGCATAGACCATCAAATGTAGATCATATATCAACGAGAAATTTAAATATTGATTTCATAAATCAAGTTTCTAAAAAAATTAAAGTGATTTGTCCCGTTCATCATAGAATGAAAGATATGATTACAAAATTAGATAATAATAATTTTATCGGTATTGAGCCTTTAAATTACATTGATTTTCTTAGTTTGGAAAATTATGCAAAATTTGTTATCACAGATTCTGGCGGAGTTCAGGAAGAAACATCTTTCTTGAATGTTCCTTGCTTCACCTTAAGAGAAAATACGGAAAGACCGGTAACAATTGATGTAGGTACAAATCAATTAATTGACAATAATTACAATGATTTCGAAAAAAAATTACATTTAGCATTATCAAATATTAAGAAAAAAAAGTCCACAAGAATTCCTCTCTGGGATGGTGCCACTTCAAAAAGAATTAAAAGAGAGTTATTAAATTATATAAAAGATAAATAGTGAAGATTGCATATCTACATGACTACTTTACAACACCTCAGGGTTCATCGGGAACCAGATCATATGAATTTGCCAAAAGACTAGTTAAATGTGGTTATGAGGTATCAATTTTATGTACAAATCATGATAGATTCTTTCATGAAGATAAGGAATTTAATAATGATATAAGAAAATTAAACATTGATGGAATAAATGTTATACAATTTAATGTTCCCTATTCAAACAAGTTAAGCTTTAATAATAGAATGATAGCCTTTCTTAAGCAATCATATCTCTCTGTAAGATATTTATTTAAAAATGAATTTGATATCGTATATGCTTCTTCACCACCAATTTCTTCAGGTTTAACAGCAATTATTTACAAAATATTTAAAAGGAAGAAAGTTATTTTTGAGATAAGAGATTCATGGCCTGAAGTCCCGATAAAGCTTAAAGTCTTAAAAAATCCAATAATAATTTTCTTAAGTAAATTGTTAGAGAAATTAATATATAAATTTTCATCCGCTTTTGTCGTTCTTTCTCCTGGAGCTGGAGATAGAATTCGAGAGCTTGGTTTTGATAAAAAAGATATAGTGCTTATTCCTAATGGCTGTGATACTGAATTTTTTAAACCAATTTTCAACAAAGAATATAAAAGTATTAATGCAGTTTATTTTGGAGCTCATGGTTATGCAAATGGGTTAGACTATGTTATAAATTTTTCTAAATGGTTACAGAAAAATCAATTTTCTGATACTTTAAAAATTAATATACATCTGATTGGAGATGGTATGCTTAAACAAAGTCTAATATCAGAAGCTTCAAATAGTAGCATTGAAAATATATTTTTTCATGCTCCCGTAATGAAAGAGGACTTACCTAATTTTCTTAAAAAAATAAAAGCCAATGTTGGCTTACAATTATTAAGAAATGAAGAAATTTTTTATTACGGAACATCTCCAAATAAATTTTTTGACTATCTTTCATTAGGTTTGCCTGTAATCAATAATTACGAAGGATGGGTAGCTAATATGATATCGGATAATAGGCTGGGGCTAGCAGTAGAACATAATTCTTTTGAAGAGCTTTATAATGCTTTTATTACCTTAAGTGATGAAGGAAAAAGTTTAAGTTTTTCAAAAAACGCTCGCAAATTTGCTGAAAAAAATTTTTCCAGAGAAATACTTTTTGAAAAACTAAAAAAATTAATAGAAAATGTATAATTTTGTAAAAAAGATATTTGATTTTTCATTAAGTCTTTTATTAATAATTTTGTTTTCTCCAATTTTAATTTTTATAAGCATCCTTGTTTATTTTGATCTAGGCGCTCCAATTATCTTTAAGCAAGCAAGAGGTGGTTTTAATGGGGAGCCGTTCACTATAATTAAATTCAGAACAATGAATAACCATGGAGATTTAAATCCATCTAAAATAAATGATAAAAAAAGAACGACAAAGTTGGGTGCAATTTTAAGAAAATTTAGCCTAGATGAACTTCCAACTCTTATAAATATTATAAAAGGAGAAATGAGTTTTGTAGGCCCTAGACCTTTACTATATGAGTACAAAAAGTATTATAATGACGATCAGAATAAAAGATTTTTAGTAAAACCTGGAATTACAGGGTGGGCTCAGGTGAATGGTAGAAATCAATTATCTTGGGAAGAAAAATTTAATCTTGATAATTGGTATATAAATAATCAGTCTTTACTATTAGATTGTAAGATAATAGTATTAACTGCAAAAAAAATTTTCTTGAACAGAGATGTAAATTTTGATAATTCCAAAGATGACATTAAGTTTAAAGGATCAAATGAAAATAATTAAAGCTGACACAAAAAGATTTTCTAATTGGGAAGTCCCAAGTATGGAGCACGGAAAACCTACAAAATATGGATGGATAGTTCATCACCCTGAAAATTTAAAATTAGGAAGATTTACAGATATTGGAGCGTTTACCTATTTGAATGCCTTATATCATATTGAAATTGGTGAATATGCTCAGTTTGGTTCTCACTGTTCAATATATTCATACTCTTCAATTGATGAAAAAAAAGGAAAAGTAATTATTGGATATAATGCAAGAATTGGTTCTCATACAACTATTATGCCTGGTATTACAATTGGTGAAAATGCAATAGTTGGTGCAAATAGTTTTGTTACAAAAAATATACCTAAAAATACATTCTTTGCTGGGTGTCCAGCAAAATTAATTAAGGAGTTACATGAATAGTTGGCCACATTTTTATCCTGAAGATATTAAAAAAGCTACCGAAATACTAAAATCAGGAAAAATAAATTATTGGACGGGATCTGAAGGCAGAGAATTGGAAAAAGAATTTTCATCTTATGTGGGAGTTGAGCATTCCGTTGCAGTTGACAACGGTACAAATGCATTAATTCTAGCAGCTCACGCATTGGGAATTTCTCGCGGTGATGAGGTAATCATGAGTCCAAAAACTTTTGTTGCAAGCGCTTTTAGTGTAATGCATTTAGGTGCAAAACCAGTTTTTATTGATATTGATAGAAATACTCAAAATATGGACCCAGATTTGATTGAAGCTGCAATTACTCCAAATACAAAAGCTATTATGGCAATTCACTTAGCTGGTTGGCCATGTGAAATGGAGAAAATTCAAGAAATTTGCAATAAACATAATTTATTTTTAATTGAGGATTGTGCTCAAGCGCATGGAGCTAAGTATAATGGAAAATCTGTTGGATCATTTGGAGACGTAAATGCATGGTCTTTTTGCCAAGATAAAATAATGACAACAGCTGGAGAAGGTGGAATGGTTACTACAAATAATAAAGACTATTGGTCTTCTGTTTGGTCTTTTAAAGATCATGGTAAAAGCTATGACACTGTATACAATAAAGAACATCCTCCAGGATTCAGATGGCTACATGAAGATCATGGCACAAATGCCAGAATGACAGAAATTCAGTCAGCAATTGGACGTCTTCAACTTAAAAAATTAGATTCATGGATTGATAAAAGAACGCGCTTATCTAATATTTTTAATGATGCTTTTAAACATCTAGATGGATTAAGAATTGCTTTACCGCCATCGCATATAAAGCATGCATACTATAAATATTATGTTTTCACTGAACCTGAAAAGTTAAAACCAGAAAAAGATAGAGATTTCATTATGAATTCATTGAATGATTTAGGAATTGCATGTTATAGTGGAAGTTGTAGTGAGATTTATAAAGAAAAAGCATTTGACAAAATGTTTTCTAAACAGAAACCTTCATTAAAAGTTGCTAAAGAGCTTGGTGAAACATCATTGATGTTCCTTGTTCATCCAACAATTCATGAAGATGACATTTATAAAATTTGTGATAAAACAGAAAAAATTATTAAACAATGTCTAAGATGAGAATTGATAATATGAATGAAAATATAAAGCCAATTATTAAGTTTTTAATTGATATAATCATCTCTTTATTTTCATTAATAATTTCTTACGCTTTCTTATATAGTTTTAAATTTGTTGGAAATAATGCCGTTGATATTTTCTATCAATTCAGCCTTTTTATGTTTGGTTATATAATTTCCTCATATTTAACAAAGAACTATGCATCAATTTGGGCATATGCTAGTTTAAATGAAATTTTTAGGTTATCATCGAATGTTTTAATATCCTTCCTCATTTTAATTATTTTTGCTTTTTCCTTTGGATTTGAGATTAATTTCAAAGCATTAATCCTTTTTTATCTTTTATTCAGCTTTTTTGCAGCAAATGCAAGGCTTTTAAGAAGATTTATTAATGAAAGAGAAGATGTTTTATTTGGAACTAAGAATACTATTATTGTTGGTGCCAATAAAAAAACTAATGAATTTTTAAAAAATCCGCATAATAGAAATTCATATAATATTGTTGGAATTTTAGATGACAAGTATGAAAAAGGAAAAAAGATTTTTAATTATGACGTAATTGGTAATACAGCTGAGTTGAAAAATATCATTAAAGAGCTTGATATTGAGATTGTAATATATTCAGGTATCTTTGATGATAATATTTTCCTGAAAAAAAGTTTATTGAGAGAAGTTGTTAATTTAAGTGTTTCATTTTTAACTATTGATCAGTCCTTGAAACAAGATATTCCTTTATCGCTTTCAAGCATGGATCAAGTTAAGGAAATTGAGGATACACTTTTACATAAAGTAGAATCTGAAAAGTCAAAAAATATATTGGTTACTGGAGGAGCTGGTTATATCGGTATTCATTTAGTTCAAATGCTCTTAGATGATAACTATAATGTAACAATTTTGGATAATTTTACATTTGGCAAAAATTCCATTAATCACATAAAAGATCACCCAAAATTAACTGTTATTGATGGTGATGTTGCAAATATTAAACACTTAGTAAAAGCGGTTAAAGATAATAAATATGTAATTGCACTTGCAGCAATTGTAGGTGACCCTGCTAGTAGTATTGATGCGGAGGAAACGCTTAATTTAAATTATGAGAGTTCAAAAATTTTAACAGAAATATGTAATTTTTACGAAGTTGAAAAGTTAGTGTTTGCATCGAGTTGTAGTGTTTATGGTGCAAGTACGTCTGGATATTTGACAGAAGATTCTCCATTAAATCCTGTGTCTCTATATGCGAGGACTAGAATATATTCAGAAAACTATATCCTAGATAATAGTAAAATTACCAGTCCAACAATATTAAGGCTTTCAACAGTATTTGGTTTTTCACCAAGAATGAGATATGATTTAGTAGTTAATACCTTATTAATAAGAGCATTGCGTGATAAGAAATTTAGTGTTTTTGGAGGCGATCAGTGGAGACCATTTATTCACTGCAAGGACGTAGCAAGAGCATTCAAACTAGCTATAGAATCAGACAAAAAAGTAACTCACAAACAAATATTTAATGTTGGTTCAGATGACATGAATTTCACAATTGATCAAATTGGAGATAAAGTTTCAGCTAAATTCCCGGAGTCAGAATACAATACAGTAGATGAGGATGTTGACAAAAGAAATTATAAAGTCTCGTTTAATAAAATTGTCACACAATTAGGATTTAAGAAAAAATATGATATTGAAACGGGTTTGGACGAAATGATAGAAAAAATTAGTCAAGACGATTCATTATTGGATTATGAAGACAAAGTTTATTCAAATTTTTCTCAACTTAAAGATTCATTTTCGGAATCATAGTTTGAACAACTAATTCTCCAATTGCCAATGAAGCAGTAAGACCTGGTGAATCAATTCCTATCAGATTAATTAAATTCGGAAATCCATTTTTATTCTCTTCGTTTATATAAAATTCAGAAAAATTATCATTTGTAAAAAAAAGTTTTGGTCTTACACCTGAATAATCAGGAGTCAAATCATCAAACTGTAAATCTTTTATATAGTCCTTAGCACTGTCAAAAAATTGCTTTTGAGAATTTTCATTTACGGTATAATCAAAATTATTTGCTTCAACTTTTTCATAATCAGGTCCTATTTTGGTTCTACCTGTCGAATCAAAACTTATATGAATGCCTAAAGAGTCATCTGGTTGTGGAAGAGAGTAAACTAATCTGTTAAATCTATTTCTCCACTTTGAACTTAATGCAAAATAGGAACCTTTATAAAATTTTAATGATGGTATTTGAAGCTTTTGATTCATTATTTTTTTTGCTATAGTGTAACTGTTTAATCCTGCACAATTAATAATACTTGAAGTATTGATTGTCTCAATTTCTTTATTTTTTCTTTGAATTTGTAATTCATATACATCTCTTCTTTTTTTTATTTCAAGAGCATTACTTTCAAAGATAAATGTGCAATAATCTGAGGCAATTCTAAATAAATGATTCATATAGTCATGTGAATCAATTACTCCAGAGGATTCAATATATATAGATTTATCTGAAATTATATGTTGTTCGATTTTTGTAGATTGTTCAGATGTTAAAATATCAAATTCAATTTCTTTTTTTATAAGTGATTCAGTAAATGAGTTAAAATTATCAATTTCTTCTTCTTTTGATACAACAATCTTACCACAATTTTTGTACCAAATTCTATTTTCATCACAAAACTTATAAATCAGTTCATTACCCCTTTGACATAATTGATATTTTAGGCTGTCTTGCGGATTGAAAATTCCAGAATGAATTACCTCGCTATTACGACTTGAAGTAACCTTCCCAAAATTATCTTCTGAATCAATAGCAAGTACGCTCAATTTTGTTTTTGATAAAAAATGAGCAATAGATAAACCTACAGCCCCAGCACCAATTATTGTTACATCAAATTCTGGTTTTTTAGACATTAGTACCTATATTCATCTTTTTTGAATGGTCCATTTATGTTAACCCCAATGTATTTTGCTTGGTCTTTAGAAAGCTTTGTCAGATCTGCATCTAGATGTTTTAAATGAATTCTAGCAACTTCTTCATCTAGCTTTCTAGGTAAATCATATATTCCTGTTTTAGGTTTATTCTTTGCTAAAAATACTTGAGCTAACACTTGATTTGAAAAGGAGGTAGACATCACAAAACTAGCATGCCCTGTTGCGCATCCTAAATTGACTAATCTACCTTCTGCTAATATGAATATTTGTTTTCCATTTTTAAAAGTATATCTATCAAGCTGTGGTTTTATTTGATCTCTTTTAGCATTTGACTTGTTTAATGCATCAACCTGGATTTCATTATCAAAGTGCCCAATATTACAAACGATTGCTTGATCCTTCATTTTTTTCATATGTTTTAAGGTGATGATATCTTTATTTCCTGTAGTTGTTACAAAAATATTTCCTCTATCTAAAACATCTTCTAATCTTCTTACTTCAAATCCCTCCATCGCTGCTTGAAGTGCACATATTGGATCAATTTCAGTTACAATAACTTTACATCCATATGACTTCATTGATTGCGCCGAACCTTTACCAACATCTCCGTAACCACAAACAACAACGGTTTTCCCAGCAAGCATTATTTCTGTAGAGCGTTTAATGCCATCAGCTAGGGATTCTCTGCAACCATAAAGATTATCAAATTTAGACTTAGTTGCTGCATCATTTACATTAAATGCCGGAAATAGCAATGAAGCATCCTCAACCATTTGTTGAAGACGAGCAACTCCTGTAGTAGTTTCTTCTGAAACACCTATAATTTCAGGAACAATGCTATGCCAATGATTAGGATTTTTTTGATGTACTTTTCTTAAAAGTTTTTCAATTACTATTTCTTCATCAATTTTTGTAGTGATTTTTGGAACCTTTTTATTTTCATTATAATATTTTTCCAGCTGATATCCTTTGTGAATAAGTAGTGTTGCATCTCCACCATCATCAACAATAAGATTTGGACCTAAATTATTTCTAAATGTCAAAGCTTGTAATGTACAATCCCAATATTCTTCAAGGGTTTCACCTTTC
>CENG01021711.1_pt1 | contig 33543 bp, 30 predicted proteins | sample 530131 | NCBI WGS metagenome assembly CENG01 (sample SAMEA2591057, study PRJEB7988) | marine metagenome | biome: marine biome (ENVO:00000447); feature: surface water (ENVO:00002042) layer; material: saline water (ENVO:00002010), including plankton (ENVO:xxxxxxxx) | depth 5 m
CAAGGAAAATCAGTGCAGAAATCGGCTGCCAAATAATTAGCCATAATCCTTGTTGCGCTTGAACCACTCCAAATAAAGATAGTCCATAATCAGAACCAGGTGATGCTGCCCAAAGAAAAACAGGGAGAATGGAGAGACCCATAGCCAACTCATAAGAGATCATTTGCGCTGTGGATCGGATAGCGCCTAAAAACGGATACTTACTATTGGAAGCCCAGCCTGCTAAAACAATGCCGTAAACACCCAAAGAAGATACCGCTAAAATAAATAAAATACCAACATCTATATTAGCCAAAGCAATCGGCTGTACCATTCCATTGACATCTATGTATCGACCAAATGGAAGCACCACCATTGTTGTTAAAGCGGGAGCCAAGGCAATTATAGGGGCAAGGTAATAATAACCGATTCTTACGTGCTGAGGTGTGATTTCTTCTTTAAACAAAAACTTAAGTCCGTCTGCCGCAGGATGGAATAACCCTAATCGAGTGAGAATCTTTCCAATAATCGGAATATGCCCAACAATCGGAATCTTAGCACGATTTGGACCGACTCGCCTTTGAATCAAACTACATACCTTTCGTTCTGCTAAGACAGAATAAGCACATAAAGTCATAAATACGCCAACCATTGCGAGTGCGTAAAATACTGGAATTAAATAGTCTAAAAAACTCATACTTATAGTCCCTATACTGTTTCAGAAACCAATGTAGGTTTAAATTTTAAATTTTCAGTTTCGACAAAATTCATACTGGCAAATGCATCTCCGTTTAAGGCTAAACCTTCTTCAGGAATTTCGGACCATTGTACCGATTTTAAAAGTTCTACAGTTTTGGATATTTCTCCCCAAAGCGATTCCATAGAAGGCATGCCGACTGTATGCGTGTTCTCAACTAACTCACTAAGAATCGCTGTTAATACTCCATAATCCGGCATCAAACCCATTGGCGGTAAAATTGCTTGTTTAAACTTCTGCAAGATGAAATTTTGATTCACAAAAGTTCCATCTTTTTCAAAAACACTTAAACTAGGAAAAATCACTTTTGCTTGCTCACTCGTACTATTTTTAGAACTCCCAAAATAAATCACTTGAACGGAGTCTTTTAAACTACCGAGATCAATACCTAGCTGTTCTAAATCTTCATTGAAAACAAGCAGAGTTTTGATCTGACCGCCTTCTATAGCTTCTTTCAGTTGTCCTAAACGGGTGTCTGGCAACTGATTAATCAAACCCGTAATCAAAGCACCGCGGAGATTGGGAGTTCTATCTTCAGACATAAGCAATCCGTCACCCTCTCCAGTATGCTGAATCATTTCAAAAGACGCATTTGTATGCTTAACAATTTTTTGTAATAAATATTGCTCTTCAAGAGAACTATGTGCTGAGCCGATCACTCCAATCGATCCCCCCTCTAAAAGTTCACGAGTTGCTGCTATCGCATCATCCAAACTTTTTGCAACTTGATCTACTGAATAAGATTTTAAACGTTCTTCTGATTCAGATTCCTTAAATAAGCCTCTTCCGGAATCAGTCATCCATGTATCATTAACGGCATCATTTCTTCTTGGTGTAATCCGATAAATTTTGCCTTCTCGACTCCAAATTTCAGTATTAGCCCCAACACTACTTTCTGTGCAGATACTGTGAGTACGTTTCAAGAACCAAACTCGCATCTTAAATCGAAAATCAGTACTAGTCAAAGCACCTACAGGGCAAATATCCACTGTATTTAAAGAATAATTATTTGATAACTCTTTGCCTGGATAGCAGGTAAGCGTTGAATATGTACCGCGATCAACAAATCCAAGAACATCATCTTTTGCCACTTCCTGAGAAAAGCGAACACAGCGTGAGCATAAAATACAGCGCTCATCATCTAATGTGACTCTTGGTCCTAAACGTGTACGCTTAGGCTTAACATTTTTCTCCTCCTTAAAACGGCTATAGCCTCGCCCATGCTCCGCTGAAAACTCTTGTAAACGGCACTCTCCTGCCTGATCACATATTGGACAATCTAAAGGATGGTTGATTAATAAAAACTCAGTCACACCATTTCTGCAATCTACTAAACTAGGAGTGTTTGTGCGAACATGCATTCCCTCTGAAACATTCGTTGCACAAGCAATTACAGGTTTGGGTGCCCAGCCAATTTTAGGTTCGCCATTTTCTTCTAAAATAGCTTCACCGGTTTGACGATCTCTCATTGGATTTCCCACCTCAACTAAACACATTCGACAGTTACCAACTACAGAAAGCTTTGGATGATAACAATAATGAGGGATTTCTTTTTCCTTGCCTACGACACGCATTGCTTCAATCACGTTCACCCCTTTCGGAACTTGCGCGAGTTCACCATCCACATTGATTGTAACCGTATCTATAACTTTGACCTCTAACATAATATCAATAGAAATTAAATTAAGCTTGTTTCTGTTGCCGTATCTTCTCCCTGCTTTCTTAAAATAGCCTGCTCTTTTGCTTTTGCCTCAAACTCATCTTTGAACTTAGCAATAAAACTTTGCACTGGCCATGAAGCGGCTTCACCAAATGCACAAATTGTTCGTCCTGCTATTTGATCAGCAACACTCTTAAGTAAATCGACATCTTCTTCTCGGGCTCCTCCAGTACACATACGAGTTGTGATTTTTTTCATCCAAGGCACCCCTTCTCTACAAGGAGTACATTGCCCACAGCTTTCGTGTGCGTAAAAATAATTAATATTAGCCAAAGCTTCGACCATGTCTGTACTATCATCCATAATGATCACACCCCCAGAACCAGACATTGAGCCGACTAAAGATAAACTATCGAAATCCATAGGGATGTCTTCAATCCCCCAATCAAATTCTGTTCCGTCTTTTTTCTTACCAGTAAAGCGTTCATCCGCACGAAGAATTTTTGATGATGAACCGCCTGGAATAACTGCTTTTAATTTTCTTCCTGGTAGCAAGCCACCACAGACATCATAAATCAATTCACCTAAAGTAACTCCTGCACATGGGAATTCATAATAGCCAGGCTTTTGAACATGACCCGAAACGCACCAAATTCGTGTACCTGTATTACCTGGAGTTCCGATTTTTGCAAATTCTTTGCCTCCCATGTTAATCACATGTTTCACATCACACAATGTTTCTACATTATTAACAATAGTAGGACATTGATATAAACCTAAAGCCGCAGGGAAATAAGGCGGTTTAATTCTAGGGTTTGCACGCTTGCCTTCTAACGATTCGATTAAGCCGGTTTCTTCACCACAGATATAGGCGCCTGCTCCACGATGAACTATAATATCACAGGAATAATCAGAACCCAATATATTATCCCCTAAGAAATTTTTAACACGAGCCTCTTCAATCGCACGTTCCAAAATTTTATACCCCTCAAAAAACTCTCCACGAATGTAAATAAAGGCTAGCTTCGCTTGAATCGCATAAGCCGAACATAATATACCTTCAATCAATTGATGCGGATCTTTATGAATAATTTGTCGATCCTTAAACGTTCCTGGCTCTGATTCATCAGCATTACAAATCAGATAAATAGGCTTTCCTGACTTACGATCTAAAAACTTCCATTTCATTCCTGCTGGGAAGCCTGCTCCACCTCGTCCTCGGACGCCTGATTGTAAAACCTCTTCACAAATATCTTCTGGCTTCATTTTGAAAGCCTTCTTCAAGTCCTCGTAGCCTCCATGCTTGATATAGCAATCAATATCATTGGTGTAACCCGGTTGGTCTGTATACTTTAAAATTAATCTTTTTTCTTCAATCGCCATAATTAAATCCCCATTTATTCGGTATCAACCGTACCATTCTTAATTTTTTCGATTAATTCATTCGCTTCATCTGTTTTGATACCCGTGTATTCTTTTTCGCCTATCATGACCACTGGAGCTCGCCCACAATCTGCATGACACTCGACATATTCTAGACTGACAAGACCATCATCACTCGTTGAACCCACCTTGCAGTCAAAAGCTTCTTCAAATTGCTTGCAGGTTTTATAAGCACCCGCTAAGGCACAAGACAAAGTACGACACACTCTAACCTGGTATTTGCCCTGCGCTTCAGTCTTAAGCATAGGATAAAATGTAACGATCTCTGAAATATTAATTGGCTCAAGATCCAAGCGTTTGGCGATCCATTCAACTGATTCATTGGATAAATAACCCAAATCTTCTTGAACTAAATGGCATAAGGGTAGAGCCGCACTACGCTTATCTGGATAACGTGGAACTAAATGATCTATCTTATCTAATGTTGATTGTTTTAAATCCATACAATTTTCAAATTATCGGTCACACTCTCCCATAACAAAATCTAAAGAACCAAGAATCACAGTGATGTCGGTCAGAAAATGCCCTGGCAAGAGTTCGCTTAAAATACTTAGGTTACAGAATGATGGTCCACGAATTTTTAATCGATACGGCACACCACCACCTTTAGAAACAACATAAAAACCTAAAGCTCCTTTAGGATTTTCCGCTTCAAAATAAACTTCCCCTTTTGGCATTTGTGGTCCTTCTGTTACCAACATGAAATTCTGAATCAGCTCCTCCATACTGGTTAAAATTTTATCCTTGGGTGGTGCAAAAATCTTTTTTGCATCTTCAGAATAATAAAGACCTTCTGGGAAAGAACCAATTACTTGACGAATGATGCCCACACTTTGCTTGATTTCTTCAGCACGCATTAAATAACGATCATAACAATCCCCATTCAAACCAATCGGTACCTCAAAATCGTAATTTTCATAACCCAAGTAAGGTTTGTCTTTTCGTAAATCTAAATCCACTCCAGATGCACGTAAATTAGGTCCAGTCATACCATAACTCAAGGCTTTCTCTTTCGTGATAACACCAATGTCAACCGTACGATCCATAAAAATACGATTACGGGTGAGCATCTTATCTACTTGATTCAAAATAGGTACTACACCTTTACAAAAACTGTCTACACGCCCAAGCCATCCATCGGGAATATCTCGTGCCACACCACCAATACGAGTGTAACTTGTAGTGAAACGAGCCCCTGTTAATTCTTCAAAAAGGGTATAAAGCTTTTCGCGCTCAGTAAAAGTATACATGAATACGGTCCATGAGCCTGCGTCCATACCATAAACACCCACCCCAAGAAGATGAGAAGAAATTCTCGCTAATTCACAACAAATCACACGTATTGCCTGACAACGATCTGGAACTTCTAAATTTGCAAGCTTTTCCACGGCTAACGCGTAAGCTACGTTATTAGATAAAGGGGCAAGATAATCGAGTCTATCTGTGTAAGGAATAAACTGATTGTAAGTCATATTTTCGGCAATTTTTTCATCGCCTCTGTGTAGGTATCCAATAACCGGCTCACATTCCTTGATTAAGTCACCATCTAACTGCATCATCAATCTTAGAACCCCGTGGGTTGAAGGGTGAGAAGGCCCTACATTTAAAGCCATAGTTTCTGCTTTTAATTCTGGATCTGCTTCCGCTGCCCGAGAACCGATATCACCTACTGAAACTTCTTTAACTTCTCCCATAAAATTGATCTCCGTGTTCTTAAATAATTATTTTCCCTTTTCTTCGTTCCAACTTTCGTCTTTTGCTTTTGGCTCTGTTTGGCTCATTTTACCATCACCTGAAGAAACGAATGGCCCACCCATCATAGGTGCTGCTGATACCTTTAGGTTTGTTTGCTCTACAACATCTTCTGCCGGTAAAGGTGTTTCAATACCCGCTAATGGGAAATCTTTTCTTAGAGGATGATATGGGTATGAGTCCCACATTAAAATACGCTTAAGATTAGGATGTCCTTCATAAATGATACCCATTAAGTCGTAAGTTTCTCGTTCATGCCAATCTGCCGCAGAATATAGAGACACGAGGCTTGGCAAGGTTGGTTTTATATTATCCTTACAATCTGATGCGACCCTAATATACATCTGCTTTACTGTAGAATAAAAATGATAGACTCCTGTAAATCTAGGAGTGGCCACATCCCAATCAATTGCGGTGACATCAAGTAGCAGATCAAACTGAAATTCATCTCTAAGAATTGTACAAAATTCAATTAATTGCTCAGCAGGACAATTAACTGCTAAATGATCCCCACTTTCTCGTTCACTGAGATAAGCAAAACGATCCAACAATTCACTTTTTTCTATTTCACTCACCTTATTACCTCCAAATTAAAACTGTTGGTTATGACACCGCATCCTTACGAATTTTATTTATCGGATGCTTTGTTAATAAATTTTTCACAGAGTTTTCATCTTTGATTTTCTCCTGCAATTTAATCATAGCATCTAATAGTGCTTCAGGTCTTGGAGGACAGCCACTAACATAAACATCCACCGGAACCACTCGATCAACTCCTTGTAGGGTAGCATAAGAGCGATACATACCTCCTGAACTCGCACAAGCACCCATGGCGACAACCCACTTAGGGTCTCCCATTTGCTCGTAAATTCTACGCACAACCTCTGCCATTTTGTAGGTCACTGTACCGGCAACAATCATGCAATCAGCTTGCCTTGGGGAAAAACGCATTACCTCCATGCCGAATCGAGATATATCAAAGCGAGAACCACCAGCGGCCATCAATTCAATTGCACAACAAGCCAGCCCCATAGGCATTGGCCAAACAGAATTTTTTCGTATCCAATTGATAACAGCATCCGCACGGGTGACGATAACTTCACCCTCGACTTTACTATCATAGGCAACTGTTTGTTTATTCATAGTATTCACTTAATATATTATTAGTAATAATGCTTTGAAACTTACTGAGACATCATTTTCATGCAAGCGATAATTTGAAATTTACATCCTTCAATAGCAATTGTATGGTAAAAAAACTGAATAATAATTTTATAGCATGCCTGTTTATCAATATTATGAGATTTTTCCCGATGGAAGCGAAGGAGAGCCCTTTGATGTTTCGCAAAAAATTAATGAACCGACCTTAAAAGTTCATCCATTAACGGGGAATCCGGTAAAAAAGTATTATTCAGCACCCTCCATTAACAGTCGGTACTCTGATGCGATGACCAAAAAACAATTAGACCCTTCAAATCTTCAGCAAAAAGGGTTCACTCAATACAAAAAGGATACAACCAGTGGGAAATATTATAAAAGTGCAGGCACTGACCCAAGAGCACCTGAACAAATTGACCCTAAAAAGTTATAATGGCCTTAAGATATCAACTGTTTCAGACTTTTAAGAATCGAGTCAAGAGACCTAGTTTTTGGGTTGAATCAGTCATTGTTAGCTTATTTTTACTATCATTTGCACCCGTATCATATTGGTTTGCCGAAAACACTTTTTCGGAAACACGAGTATTCCATTCTTTAATCACCTTAAGCCTAGCAATCATTTTATTATATCGCTTTGAAAGCCCTACTCTGAAAAACGCTCTTGAACTTAATCGCCATTGTCAGAAAAGCTTAATTATCGCCTTATTACTTTTGGTGGCATTTGTTCTGAGTAAAGTCAGCTTAGACTTTTTTCAAATAGACTCATTAATTCTCAATTTAATTTATAGTCTGTCTATTATCGCTTCCATGGTTATGGCGCTCTCGAGCTTTGTTTTCTTCATTTTTGGCACCCAAATCCACCGAATCACCTACTCTTCCTCAATCACCTTTATTCTGTTTCTTTTTTTAAGTCTATTTATGATTCAAGTTGATTGGCCTCTGAGAGCATTGGCTGCTCAATGGAGTGTGTTCTTAATCGAATTGCTCGGTCAATCGGTTGATTTTTTTATCGCCAATCAAGACCCAAACCAAAGCTCCCCCAGCCTTATCATTCAATTTAACGGGAGAAATTTCAATGTCGCATCCGAATGCAATGGATTCGGGATTATTTTAAACAGTGCCTTGATTGGGCTACTACTGTCCGTTTACAAAAGGCATAGTTTTTTTGATAGTGCGACCAATATCATTGCTGCCCTCTTCATTGGCTTTACTTTTAATGTTCTGCGAATCATTAGCATTATCTTAATCGCTCCGTTTGTCTTCCAATATTATGACTTTCTTCATGAATTACTTGGCACACTTTTTTACTGGGGCGCATTTTTTGGAACTTGGTATTTATTAAAAGGCCCAGTAGAGAAAGCTGAATAAGAAATGGAATTTGCTAAGTTAGGACTTAGGGCATTTGCAACTCATTCCTCTTCTTCATTAGCCGATGCTTTACGTTCATCCATGACTAAGTCATAAACTGCGGACTTTAATTCCTCTAAGCCGTCCTCAGTCAGACAGGAAGTTCCGATCACCTTATGTTTCTTAACCTTTGTTTTCAACTTCTTAAGATTAGCTTCTGCATCTGGCTCATCTAATTTATTGCCCGCAAGTAACATAGGTTTTTTCAAAAGCTTTGGCATGTACAATTTTAATTCTTTCAATAAAATTCTGTAATCACCGATAGGATCGCGGTTATCAGTACCTTGAAGGTCGATCATGATCACAAGTACTTTGCAACGCTCTATATGCTTTAAAAAACGGTGTCCAAGTCCCTTATTCTCGCTCGCCCCCTCAATTAAACCTGGAATATCCGCCAAAGTAACACGTTCGTATAATTCGGGATATTCCAAGATACCGACTGTAGGAAATAAAGTGGTAAAGGGATACGATGCCATTTTAGGGTGCGCGTTGGTCAAAGTATTCAAAAGTGTCGACTTACCTGCATTTGGAAAGCCCACTAACCCAACGTCCGCAATCGTTTTGATCACAAAAAGAAATTCTCCAGAACGACCAGGCTTTCCTAGAGTGAACTCTCTCGGCGCACGATTCGTTGAAGACTTAAATTGCATATTACCTTTTCCCCCTTCACCACCTTCGAGCAATACAACTTCCTCTTCATGTTCCAATATTTCAGCAACCACTTCTTCGGTCTCTCGATCTATGATCACTGTGCCCACGGGAATTTTAATCACTAGATTACTGCCTCTGGCTCCATGCTGATCACTACCACGACCTGTTTCACCATTCTTAGCTTTTAAAATTGGTCTAAAATGATAATCCGTTAGATCTGCGACATTAGTATCACCCACTAAAATAACCGATCCTCCACGCCCGCCATTACCACCATCAGGGCCACCTTTCGGTTCATATTTCGCACGACGAAAACTAAAGCAGCCGTCACCACCATCACCTGCTTTTAAACTTACTTTAACTTCATCATAAAACATAAGAATAATCTTTCTCTGAAAAAAATTAAAATCAACATCAAACCCTAATTGCTTTTCACTCAATTCTTTCCTTTAATCCGAAAAGATATCACTAAAAATTATGATCCAATCTCAATCAGCTGCAGTAATCGATATAGGAACTAACTCTATTAAATTCATTCTTGCTGAAAAAAGATCCGGAAACGCACTCAATATTCTTTACGAAGAAACACTTGAAGTTCGGATTGGGGCAGGCATTAGTCATAGCTCACCACGCCTTGAAGATACGGCCATTGAAAAAGTCAGTGAAGCAATTATTTCCCTTCTTCAAATTAAAAATCGCTATCAAATAGAGCCTATACGAATTGTAGCAACTAGCGCGGTTCGAGAAGCAACAAATCAAAATTGCTTATTTGAAACAATCAAAGATGAAACAGGCATCGAACTTGAAATCCTCAGCGGAGAAACTGAAGCTTACTATATTGGTCAAGCTATTCAACTGGATCCTAACTTACAAAAAATTGGAACCCTTAATTCAATCGATTTAGGTGGTGGCAGTTTAGAATGGATTCATCTCAAGAATAATTGCTTGGAAAAAGCGTTTTCTTTACCGCTTGGTGCAGTTCGAATCACTGAACAGTTTATAAAGGACCCCATTCAACCTATTTCTAAAGATAGCCTAGATGCAATAGAAGATCATGTAAAAAGCATAATCGCAAAAAACAACGTTCTACTTTCTTCAAAATGTCCTCTTTTAGGAAGCGGAGGAGCCTTCCATATTCTTGCACAACTCCTTAAACCAAAATCACGCTTTAACCAAAAAGATATCGAAGAACTCGCGTTATCATCTGCTCAATTGTCAATACAAGGGCGTATTAATAATTTAAGTATACTGGCAAAACGAGCAGATATAATTCCCGCAGCATTGATCACAATTGCCTGTTTTATGAAACATTTTGACATCAAATATATTGAGCATTCAAAATGTAGCTTAAAAATGGGCATACTTAAAGAGATGCTTGGACTTTAAGCTAAAAATCTTAGTTTCGCTCTAGCTAATTTTTTCATCGAGAGCGTTCATAAGATCTGAGAAATCGTTCGGTGCAGGTTCAGAAAATGTTAAGCTCTCCCCTGATTCAGGATGTGCAAATGATAAATGTGTAGCGTGAAGAAATACTCGATCAATAGGTAACTCACTAAAGCGATTAGGGCGAAAGCCATAAAGCTTATCTCCTAATAAAGGAAATCCTAAATTTTGCATATGCACACGAATTTGATGAGTTCGTCCAGTATGAATTGAACACTCTACTAAAGACGCTTTTTCTCCAAATACTTTCAATACCTTCCAATCTGTATGTGCTTCACGCCCTTTAGATTGAACAGACATTTTAGTTCTATAGGTAGGATGCCGACCAATTCGCTCCATACAAGTTCCGGAAAGTACTTTAGGAACTCCTGAAACTATGGCCAAATAACGCTTTTTTACAGTACGTTCACTGAAAGCTTTGGCTAAGGTGTGATGCGCTAAATCCGTTTTTGCCACAACAATCAAACCACTCGTTTCTTTATCCAAACGATGAACAATTCCTGGTCGATCCGGCAAGCCGACTGAACTCAATGCCCCTTTACAATGATGCAGTAATGCATGAACCAAAGTATCTTCTCCCGTTCCATTTCCCGGATGGGTCACCATTCCTGAAGATTTGTTTATGACAATAATCGACTCATCTTCATAAACCACTTTTAACGGAATATCATTTCCTTTTGGGGCTTCTTCAACGAATACTTCCTCTAAGCTCGCTCGCAACCAACCACTATGAGGAATCTTAAAACGCTTATCGATAACCTCTCCCTCAAAGGTCACGCAACCCGAATCAAAAGCCTTCTGCAATCGAACACGGCTGACACCTTCAATCACAGAAGCAAATAATTTATCCGCTCGCATTTTCCCAACGTCTTCAGGGACAAAATACTCAATAATTCGCTCATCCATTCGACATTAAACTTTTAACTACCTGACAATCTTGGCTAATTTGATCCTTTAAAGCATTCACTGAGTCGAACTGTTTTTCATCACGTACAAATGCCACCCATTCAACACGTATACTCTCATTTAAACTGCATTTACAGTCCTCCAAAGAATGAACCTCGAGTAAAGGTTCAACCGCATCACCATCTGTGACCGTGGGCCTTACTCCAAAATTGGCGATTCCTTTTTTCCATTGTTCTGAACCCTCAATTAAAAAACGAACTGCATATACTCCATAACGTGGTTTACATTCTGGCGACCACAACAAATTCATTGTAGGAAATCCAATCTTTGTTCCAAGTTGCGCTCCTTGAATCAAAGTCCCCTCCGAAATATAACGATAGCCTTGCAACCCATTTACAAGGTTCACTTGCCCTTCTCTCAAAGCCTCTCTGATACGAGTACTACTGATTGGTAATCCATTTTGTTTAATACGATCAATACTCCAAACATCTATTCCCAAAGCTGAGCCTGATTTAATTAATGTTTGAATATCACCGATACGCCCTTGGCCAAAACGAAAATTTTCACCGACATAGACAGCCTTGAGCATGGGTAGTTGTTCCAATAAGTAAGAGAGAAATGTATCCGCAGAAATCGAAGCAAATTCTTCATCAAAAGTCTTAGCAATAACAACATCCACTCCAATTCCATGTAAGCGAGCTACCTTAGTTTTTAGGGACATAATTAAATCCGTACCAGCATCACCTCTAAATAAACGGCTCGGATGAGGATCAAATGTCAACACAGCACTCACACCTGAATTATCCTTTGCTGAAGAAACTGCTGGTTCGATGACTGCCAAATGCCCTAAATGCACTCCATCAAAAACTCCGATCGCCAAATGTATGGGCTTATCGCACTCTTTTAAGGCATTAAAATCAGATACCTGCAGTGGAAGATTCATAGAATAAAATTATTAGTAAGAAATCCTGAGACAATCCATAAATTAAAATGCATGGCTGGGGATATATTCCTTAATCGGCAAGAGCTTAGATTTTAACTTTGATTTCGTATACTTTTCTAACTCTTCCAAAGTTTCTGAATTCTCAAGAAGGAAAGAACCTACCTTTGTCCGTCTCAGCACACACAAATGTCCTCCACATCCTAATTTTTGTCCAAGATCATGAGCAATAGTTCGTATGTAAGCACCCTTACTCGAATCAACAATAAACTCCATTTTAGGACTTTTTAAGTTAAGTAAATCAAAACGACCTATGCGAATCACACGTGGCTCTCGCTCTACTTGTTTTCCTGCTCTGGCTAGTTGGTACAATTTTTTACCTCCGACTTTCTTTGCTGAAAACATCGGAGGAATTTGATATTGATCCCCAATGAATTCAGCCATCTTTGCTTTCAACATAACTTCATCCAACTCAGGCACAGGTAATTCCTTGACCATTTTCCCATCCGCATCCTGAGAATCTGTTTCCTTACCAAAATAAACCGTTCCAGTATATTGTTTATCCAAACTCATTAAATACTGAGAAACCTTAGTTGCTTTCCCAATTAAAATTACCAATAAGCCTGTAGCCATAGGGTCTAATGTACCTGCATGACCTACTTTCTTAATTTGAAAAATTTTACGGCACTTAGCTACCACATCATGCGAAGTAAAACCCTGTGGTTTATCCACCAATAAAATGCCTTCAAAATCGTCTGCCATAAAAATATCGTAAACTTTATTATTTTTTTAACAAAGCAAATTGCTCTTTAATTTTTGCTAAAATTTGAGGCTTAAAAGCTTCAATATCCTTCGAATCAACATTCAGCCCAGCAGCACAGGCATGGCCACCGCCACCAAATGCTTGGGCGATTTGATCCACTCGATATTTAGGATCTTTGGCTCTCAAACTCCCCTTCAAAGCTCCATTTCTTTCTTCTAATAAAACTCCTACCTCAACGCCTTGAATCGAACGCGCATAATCCACTAAGCCATCCGCATCATCAATACTTGCACCTGACTCTTGATACATTGAATCTGTTAAAAGACCGAAGCAAACACGTCCATCGCATTCCATTTCCAATGATGCTAAAAATAATTGAATCAACTGTATGCGAGCGAAACTCTCGTTTTCATAGAGTTCATTAGCTGCTTCAGCAGGCTTTGCTCCAAAATCACATAAGGCTTTTACCATTTCAAATGTATCCTTTGTAGTTGAAGGAAAACGAAATTGCCCCGTATCCGTGGCGATACCCACATACAAAGCCTGTGCAGTTGTTGGATCAATTTCCCATCCTAAATCCAAAACAATACCCATTATAACTTCAGCAGTGGCAGAAGCACTTCCAATAATTAAATCATTTTTTGCATACTGCTTATTGGATATATGATGGTCTACATTGAGAAACACTTCTGGAAACATAGCATTTAAGCTTGCACCGACTCGCTTGTAATCAGCGGAATCTACAGTTACGCAAATATGATCATCTTTAGTAAATTCTGAGGCTAAATAAAAAGGCGTATCACCTAAAAGAAATTTAAGATTGGCAGGGGCTTCATCATTGTTCACGCCAACGGCATCAATGCCCTGATTTCTTAAAATTCGCACCATTGCAACAGTCGAACCAATACAGTCCCCATCCGGACGCACATGACCAATGACCGCAACTTTTTTATTTTCTTTCTTCAAAGATTCAACACATGCTTTGAAGGCTACACTTTCTTGCTCAAAAAAATAACTCATTTTGTATCATCCTCCTCAGATAAATCATCCAGTAAATTGATTAAAGAAGCACCACGTTTAAGTGATGGATCATAAATAAATTCAAACTTAGGAAAATATTTTAATATGATAAATTGACTGACTCGTCTTTGTAAATCTTTACCCACTCTCTGAAAGAGTTTCTTCGCTTCTTCTACTTTCGCATCATCTCCAAGAACACTGTAATAAACGTGAGCTTTCCTCAAATCTGATGAGGTATCAACAGAGCTTATAGTTATCTTTACCGCCAATCCTTGATAATTTTGCAGTAATTGATGGCTGATCTCTCTTTGTAAGAGCTGATTAACTCTAGCGATTCTCTGTGACATAATTCAAGGCAAAGTGAAACACAATCCAGTCTTTCTAAAAATTTTATCGAAGTAACGGCTTCTTCTTTTCGATTTGGTAGCATTCCAAAATATCGCCTTCTTCGTATTCATTACACCCTTTGATATTTATACCACATTCATAACCAGCACGAACTTCTTTAACATCATCTTTAAAACGACGTAAGGTTTCAACCGCACCTTCAAATACTAGTTTACCCTTACGCATCAAGCGAGCCTTACCAGATCGATAAATTGTTCCTTCAGTAACCATACTACCTGCAACAGCACGACCTTTGGAAATTCCGAATACTTGGCGAACTTCTGCAGCACCTGATTTCTTCTCTACAACCTCAGCTTCCAACAAGTCAACCATTGCTTCTTCAACTTGATCTAATAGTTCGTAAATAATTGCATTTTGAATTAAAGACACATTCTCGTGTTTGGCAGCACTTTGGACTCCATTGTCTAACTTCACATTGAATCCAACAATAGTTGCGTCACCAGCACTCGCTAAAGTGACATCACTCTTTGAAACATTGCCTACACCTTGTCCAATAATTTCTAAATCTACCTTATCGCTTTTAATGTCATCTAATCCGCTAACTAAAGCTTCAAGGGAACCATGAACATCTGATTTTACGATGAGACGTAAATTTTTCTTCTTTTGATTTTCAATAGCGGCAAATAAATCTTCAACCGAAGAACCTGCACTGCCTGCTTTATCTTGTAAAACTTGCTTGGAGTCTGAAAGCTTACGTTCTGTCTTGGATTCGTCAGCAGAACGCTTCGCTGCTTTTTCATTCTTTTCTCTAATAAAACGATCGCCCGATCTAGGAACTTCAGACCAGCCTAAAATCTTAACTGCTGAAGAAGGTCCAGCAGAATTAACTACCGTACCTTGGGCATCAACCATAGATTTCACACGGCAATAGCTTTCACCAGAAACCAGAGCATCTCCTTTTTTTAGAGTTCCCTTTTCTACAATTACCGAAGCTACTGCCCCTCGACCTTGTTCGATTTGTGCCTCAATAACAGTACCACTAGCGTTCGCTTTGGGATTTGCCTTCAATTCTAAAATCTCAGCTTGAAGAAGTATCATCTCTAAAAGCTCATCAATATTTGTCCCGTTCAAAGCAGAAACTTCGACCGTTACGGTTTCACCACCCCAGTCCTCTGGAGCAATCCCCTTTTCTTGCATTTCCTGTTTTACCTTATCAACATTTGCACCTTTGGCATCAACTTTATTAATTGCAACGATGATAGAATTATTCGCTGCTTTCGCTAGCTTTAAAGCTTCCTCTGTTTGTGGCTTAAACCCATCATCTGCTGCAATTACCAAAATAGCGATATCGGTTACATTTGTACCTCTAGAACGCATTTTTGAAAATGCAGCGTGTCCTGGTGTGTCAATAAAAGTAATATCATTATCGTTAAACCTAACTTGGTAAGCCCCTATATGCTGGGTAATACCGCCTGCTTCTGCAGAAACACTGTTCGTTTTTCTTAGCGTATCGAGCAAGGTGGTTTTTCCATGATCCACATGCCCTAAGATACAGCAGACTGGTGAACGCGCTTCTAGTAATTTAGGATCATTTTCGTCTTCCTTAGGCTTTTCTACCTTTTTGGGTTGCTCAATCGCTGCCTCTCCTCGGTGATGAATTTCTAATTGAAATCCATGACGCTTTGCTAATTCAAGTGCAACTGATTCTTCAATTGTTTGATTCATTGAAGCAAAAATTCCCAACTCCATTAATTCAGAGATCAACTTAAATGGCTTAAGTTCCAACTGTAGAGCAAAATCTCTTACAACTATAGGTGGTTTAGCGTGAATAATCTTTTCTAAATTATCGCTTTCTGGACTTTCAGGCTCACTAGAATCAGATTTTTTAACCGCCTCTGATTGGACTTTAGGTGGTACTGGAATTGAGCTCGGTGTACTTGGTCGCTTAATCGGTGGAGGCATTTTTGGAGGAGAAGTAGGTGTAACTTTGCCAGCTGTTTTTGTATTCTCCTTCATGGCACGCTCTTTATTAATCTCTTCAGTTGATTTTATAATCGCACCCTCTGGTAAGCCTACTTTTTGCGGAGCTTCCTGAACCTCAGGAGTAGATTCTGCCTCTGATTCTTTTGGCTCTTCTGCAACATTTTTCTTAGCAAACTCTTCCACTAAAGATTCCGCTGAAATATTATCTATCGTACTGGATGAACTCTTCACCTCAAAGCCACGACTGCGTAATAACTCAATCAATTCTTTATTCTCAATTCCAATTTGCTTTGATAGCTGATGAATACGTACGCTCATAAATAATATTTTAAATCTCTATATATCGCAAAAAGGTAATGTGTTGATTAAGCGTTATTTTCTAAATGATTTTGAACTTTCGAGAGGATATTACTAGCTTCCTCTTCAGAAAAACCTGCGTCTAATAAATCTGTGCTCGATACACCTTCAAAAGCGTCCGCACTTACAAGACCAATAGCTACTAAGCGTTCGGCAATATCTGGCTCTATTCCAGGAATTAAATTAATTCCCTCTACCGCCTTAGCGACTTTTTGACTAAATCCAACCGCTTCAATCTCTTTCTTCCCAATATCTAATTTCCATCCTAATAAGCGAGATGTTAATTTCGCATTCAATCCTTTTCTACCAATCGCGATTGATAAATCATCCTCTATCACATTGAAATGTATTCTATGTTCTTCTTCATTGAGCTCAATATCTTTTGGAACTGCAGGCTTTAATGCTTCTTCTAGTAAACGGATTGGATCGCTATCGTAACGAATAATATCAATCTTTTCGCCCCCTAGTTCTCTAACAATCGTTTTCACACGAGTTCCTCTTGAGCCTACACATGCACCTACTGGATCCACTTTAGAATCAGTACTAGATACGGCAATCTTAGTACGGTAACCTGCTTCACGTGCCATTGCTTCAATCTTTACTGTGCCATCAGAAATTTCCGTCACCTCTACATCAAACAAACGTCTGACGAAATTAATATTTGAGCGAGATAAAATAATTTCTGGACCACGGTTACTTTGTTCGATCTTCAATAATAAACAGCGGATACTTTCACCTGGGGCATAATCTTCTCCCGTAATACGCTCACGAGCAGGTAAAATTGCTTCTGCTTTACCTAGATCAATTAATAGGTCACCACGTTCTCTTCGGCGTACCGTACCAGTAACTATATCACCTACGGTATCTTTAAAATCATCAAAAATTCGGTCTTTTTCAAACTGTCGTATTCTTTGCAGAATGGCTTGTCTAGCTGCTTGTGCGGCAATACGCCCAAGGAAAGCAGGATCTACTTCAGTCTCAATGACACTGCCCACAGCCGCTTCGCTATCAATTTGTCTTGCTTTATCAATATGAATTTCTCGTTGGTTATCGCCAACGGAATCCACTACCTCAAGCTGATTCCATGCTTTCAAAGCTCCAGACTTAGGATTAATTTCTACACGGATTTCATTAGTAGTATTAATGCTTTTTTGTGCTGCAGATGCAATCGCAGAAGCAATTGCTTGGATCATAGCATCCCTAGCAATGCCCTTTTCTTTCTCCATGTATTCAAGGACTGATAAGATTTCGTGACTCATATTAAGATTTGACTGTGAAAATAAAAAAAGCGAGGCAAGCCCGCTTCAATAAATTTAGAAGATTTAAAATGAGTCAAAACACTCCTAAAAGAATTGTCAAGATATCACTAGGCATCACTTTTTTGAAAACTTATGCTCTTTTCCTGCCAAAAGTCGTTGAATATTAGAGTAATGCCGAACAACGATCAATACAACGAGAACCAAGCATAGGATCCATCGGACATCTGGTAAATCGTGAATTAGATAAAAGCTAATTGGCAAACTAATAGCAAAAACAATGGATGCTAAAGCCACCACCCGAGTTAAAAAAAAGACTATAAGCCAAATACCCAGCCCTACCAGCAAAACCCAAGGCATCAGTGCTAACAATCCACCCATAGTTGTTGCCACTCCTTTTCCACCTCTAAATCTAAGAAAAATTGAAAAGCTGTGACCCAAAATAGCACCTGAAAGACAAGAGATACCAAGAAGATCAAAATTAAGCCCCTCTATTCCTAAAAAATACTGAGATAACAAGACTGCCAAATACCCCTTAAAGAAATCTAAAATGAAAACTGTATTACCCCAAAACGCACCCATCGTACGTTTAACGTTAGTCGCACCAGGGTTGCCACTGCCTAAAGAAAAAAGGTCGATCCCCTTATATTTAGCCACCAAAACTGCAAAATTAATCGATCCTAAAAAATATCCGATCAATAATGCCCAAAAATAAGTCATGGAAAAATTTTATAAACTACAACTTAATCACACGATACTTTTCAATCGCCTCATGATCAACGATTCGTTGAGTCGCTTTCTCAGAAGGAACACTATCAATTTCAAAAACACTGACGGCAAACCCTTCACCTTTATCACGGCTTAAAGACATATTAGCAATATTAACGCTATCTTCTCCTAGAACTTGGCCAATGAAGCCGACAATTCCTGGTACATCTTTATTTTTTAAGACAATTAAAGTCGCATCGGTATTTACTTCAACACTATGCCCATCAATTAACACAATTCTTGGCACTTGTTGTTTGCCAAATAAAGAGCCACTGATGCTCCGAGTTTTACCCGCACTATTGATTACAGAAACCTCAATCAATTCATTAAAATCATCATGTACTGGAATCTTTACTTCCTCTGATTGAATCCCTAATCGAGCAATTTTCTTTGGAGCATTTACGTCATTAATATTTTCAGAAATTTCACGAAGGAAGCCTCGCTGAATCGCATTCGTCAAAGGCAAGGTTTCCAATTCTGTCATTTTACCATAATAGCGGATAATCATCTTCTCAATCCCCTGAGGTCCCAATTGCTGAGAAAATGTTCCTAATTTTTCCCCTAAACTTATGTAAGGAGCTAAACGTTCTAGCACCTGAGGATCAACCGATGGCATATTTAAGGCATTCATCACCATTCCTCCCTTTAAAGTTTCAATCATCTGACGAGCAACATCAATACCCACGTTCTCTTGAGCTTCCTGGGTAGATGCACCTAAATGAGGTGTAATGACTAAATTAGAAAGCGTACGGAGTTCACTATCTTCGGACGGTGGTTCGTCTTCATAAACGTCTAAGCCTGCCGCAGCAATATGGCCTGATTTGAGCCCTTCAATCAAGGCTGCCTCATCAATAATGCCACCTCTTGCACAATTAAAAATTCGCACCCCTTTTTTCATTTGCTGAATTGTCTTTGAGTTAATCATATGCTTAGTATCATCAGTCAATGGCATATGCACTGTAATATAATCAGATTGCTCAACAAGTTCATCAAATTTAGCTAAAGTCACACCTAGGTCTTTCGCACGTGCTTCTGTTAAATATGGGTCATACGCTAAAACTTTCATTTGAAAAGCTCTGGCTCGCTTTGAAACCTCCGCACCGATTCGACCCATGCCAAGCACGCCTAATGTCTTTCCATTCAATTCTGAACCAGTAAATTTTTTACGATCCCAGGCACCTTCTCGCATTCTTGCACATGCTTGAACTATAGGGCGAGTCCCCGCTAACATATGAGTAAAAGTAAGCTCAGCAGTCGCTATGGTATTACCCGTTGGTGTGTTCATGACAATAACTCCATGGTCTGTAGCTGCTTCAATATCTATATTATCAACACCGACTCCGGCACGACCCACTACTTTTAATTTTTTAGCGGCAGCAAATACCTCTGCAGTTACTTTTGTTTCAGATCGAACGGCAATGCCATCAACATCTTTTACCAGCTCTAATATCTGCTCTGGTGTTGATCCATAGGCTTCAATAACCTCAAACTCTGAATCTGCTTTGAATAAATCAACTCCGATTGGAGAAATTCTGTCTGCAACTAATATTTTCATAATAATCTAATGAAATAGAAATAGATTTAGGAACTTGCAATGAAAACTCTCATTTTTTGATAAAAGAAAGAGAATTTTCTAGAAAAAGCCAAACTTGACAGTCTTAAAGCACAGTGACAAATAATTTTAACGATAAAAATTCACCTTAAAGAAAGTAGATTATGGCATCCCCAACTAATGTTAGAAAAGGAAAAGTACTTAAATTCCAAGGAACACCTCACCTTGTACTTGATGTACAACACAGAACTCAAGGAAGACAAGCCGGCTTTATGCAAGTCACAATGCGAAATCTAAATACGGGTTCGAGTACCAATACAAAGATTCGAACCACTGACAGTGTAGAAATCCTTCACACAGATAATCGTAAACTTGAATTTTCCTATAAAGATCAGGATGGATATCACTTTATTGATCCAGAAACTTTTGAAGACACCTTGCTCAATGAAGCTATGGTGAGTGATGCAATGGATTTTCTTGTAGAAAATTCTGCCTACAATATACTTTTTGTCAGTGATGACCCTCTTTCTATCGATTTACCAGCATCTGTGGAAATGAAAGTTATACAATCACCTGAAGGCATACGAGGAGATACTGCAAGTAATGTTCAGAAACCAGCTACTTTGGAAACAGGAATGACTATCCAAGTTCCCTTGTTTATTAAAGAAGGTGAGATCATTAAAGTATCAACGGCAGATCGCTCATATATGAGTAGAGCTTAACAACCAAAAAAACAAGGCTTACAAAATAAATTGAAAGCCTTGCTTTGATAAAAATATTAAACCCTTAAGCAACTCGCTCAGCTATTAAATCTGGCGGATTAGGTCTTTTAGGTGCCAAACGATAGGCAGACTTTAGGAATTCCAAGGCTTCCTCCATCTTAGTTTCATCATTGTAATGAATCATCATCAAGGGTTCTCCTTGTTTCACTTGAGTTCCAACTTTCTTAATTTCCGAAACACCCACTGCAGGATCCATGGTTTTATTTGGTAACATCGCTAATTTTTGAACACCTTCTGCAATCATGCCTGCGTTGATTGTATGTACATATCCACGCTTTGGAGCAGGTAGCTTACGAATGTATTTTGCTTTGGGGAATTTATCTGGATTATCAATCACAGAGGTATCTCCACCTTGAGCCGCTATCATTTCTTTAAATTTTTCTAAAGCTGAGCCATCATTTAAATGCCTGAGGACAGTTTGCTTTGCTGATAAAGTTGAACCTGCTACACCTGCCAATCGAACTATTTCCATGCCTAGTTTTAAAATCAATTCCTGCAAGTCTTCAGGTCCACGACCACTTAATAGCTCAATCGCCTCTTGAATTTCTAAAGCAGTACCAACTGAATCGCCTAAAGGTTGATTCATATCGGTAACTAAGGCCACGCAACGACGTTTCTTCATAGAGCGAACAACACGAGTTATAAAACGAGCTAATTGTCTAGCTTGCTCGATATCACGAATAAATGAACCATTACCCCATTTAACATCAACAACTAAACTTTCAGCACCTTCAGCCAGTTTGCGACTCAATGCACTTCCTGTAATTAAAGGAATACTAGGAATCGATCCAGTTTGTTGTCTTAGTTTATATAACATAGCATCTACTGGAGCGATTTCTTCATTTTGCTCAATTATCGCACATCCAACCTGCTTTAATTGACCTTTGAAATCCTTAATACTAAGCTTAGGGTTAAATTTTGGAATAGCCGACAATTTGTCTAAGTTACTAATGACATATTCTTCATCTTGACCATTCATTGTGGGCATAACTACTCCTGCGGCAGCAGCTAGCGGTGCTAAAACTAACGATGACTTATCGCCAACACCTCCTGTAGAATATTTGTCGATCTTAGGGCGTGCAATATGCGTCAAATCAATCATTTCTCCAGACAACATCATTTCCTCTGCAAAAACAGCTGTTTCTTGAGCTGACATATTTTGAAAGTATATCGCCATAGCTAAAGCTGACTGCTGGTAGTCAGGAATTTCTTCGTCTAAAATCGAATCGACTAAATAGCGAATTTCATCGTCTGAAAATTCACCGCCGTCACGTTTTTTTTCGATTAAGTATCGGAATGATGGCTTTATAAATTTGCGTGTACTTATGATTTTTTTGCGCATTGTGCTTATGGAGGATTGTATGAATAAAACAGGACTGATTAAATGAAATCAAACACATGCGATCAAACATGAAGCAATTTCGTTTATCCTTATTGACATAAACCTCTTATTGCTAGCTTGTTGTGAAAAATTGTCAAGATTAATCACCCCAAAAAGTAATTTACTACTTGTCCAATCAACCATGTCTTCTTTACTTTTCTCTTATTATAAACGAACTGAATGTTTAAATAAAATTCATGGACATATCATTTAACCCAATTCAATCGATTGATAAAGCAATGCGTTTGCTTTTCAAAAATGATGCTGAATTATCCCAACAATTCACAAATTCGTTTGATCCAATTATTCGAGCTGCAGATCCTAAATTTGCCGATTTTCAGGCAAATGGCATACTCCCTTTAGCAAAAAAGAATCGCTTAAATCCTGTTCAATTAGCAAATGATGTTTGCAAAAAACTACTAGATTCTCAAGCGATAGATTCTAGTTTATTTGAAATATCAGTCGCGGGGCCTGGCTTTATTAATTTCAAACTTAAAGCTGCTTATTTATCTAGATGGCTTGAAAATTTCTCCTCAACAAAAGCCATTCAACAGGAAACATCACAGTGGTTAAATAAAGAAGTCACAGTTATTGATTTCCCCAGTGCAAATACGGCTAAGCAAGCTCATATCGGACATCTCAGACCCATGGTCATTGGTGAGTCGATAGCTCGCATACTAGAATTTTCGGGCGCAAGTATTATTCGAGATAACCACATAGGTGATTGGGGGACTAATTTTGGAACTTTGATTATGATTCTCAAAGAAAAAGGAATCCATGTAACTGATTTCACTAACCCGGCAGAAGCACTAGAGCTGATTGATAGTCTCTATAAAGAAGGAACTAAACTTGAAAACAATAACCCCGAATTAAGAAATGTTTCTAGGAACGAGCTCTTAAAACTACAAAACGGCGACACTGAAAATACCTATATATGGCAATCTATCATTGATGTTTCCAATCAAGCATTTGAAAAGCTTTTCGAACAACTAGACGTCAAAATCGATTACACATTAGGTGAATCTTTCTATAAAGATAAAGTTTCGCGTGTTTATGACGAACTCTCATCGCTTGAAATTGCTGAAGAGAGTGATGGGGCTCTTGTAGTTTGGCATAATGAAATTAAAAAATTTGCAAAAGATAATAAACGCCCCTTCCCTTTTAATATACGAAAAAAAGATGGAGCTTCAAATTATGCATCAACCGATCTAGCGACAATACTCTATCGAATTGAACACTTTAAAGCAAAGTCTGTCATTTACCTTACCGATTCACGACAGCAAGACCACTTTGAACAACTTTTCTTAACGACAAAAAAATGGTTTCAAAAAAAAGACTATCCTCTACCTAAACTCAAACACGTTTGGTGGGGAACAATTCTTGGTAGTGACAATAAACCGATAAAAACGAAATCGGGTGAATCTATAAAATTACAATCATTATTAGACGAAGCAATTGAACGAGCCTTAAAGGTTGTTAGAGAAAAAAATCCAGAATTACCTCTAGATGAGCAAAACGAAATTGCTAAAGCAGTAGGAATCGGGGCTTTAAAATATGTAGACCTCTCTTCCAATAGAACACAAGACTACGTTTTTGATTGGGATCGGATGCTCAGCTTCGATGGGAATACAGCTCCCTACCTACTTTATGTCATTGCACGAATTAATAGTATATTCAGAAAGGCTGAGCTAAATCTATCTGATTCAAGCTTAAGTAATTATTTTGAAGTTCAATCCCTCTATGAAATTCAATTAGCAAGAAAATTAATCCAATTTCCAATAACCTTAAATCAAACACTTTCAGACCTACGTCCCCATTTCCTCTCTACTTACCTCTTTGATCTCGCGGGGGTCTTCAATACTTTTTATAACAACGAAAAGGTAATTGATTCTAACCCATCCATTCAACAACGAAGACTCTCACTTTGTCATAGGACTCATACTGTTTTGAGCACAGGGCTAAAATTACTAGGAATCACGACTGTAGAGCGTATGTAGTTGAATTAGGAAATTTTAAAGGCCGTCAAAATATAAGACAAAAAACTGGAAGCAAGGACCTTAAAATTAAGCAAGTTGCCATTGGTAATTAAACTTTGAAAGCTTTTCTGAGCCATCTTTTGTTACCGCAAAAACATCCTCAATCCTACAACTACCAATATTCGGATAATATAGGCCAGGTTCAATTGTAATGACATGATTGGCTTTTAATTTATTCTTTGTAGTTGAAACCCTAGGGAGTTCATGAATATCAAGCCCAATGCCATGACCAGTGGAATGAATGAATCCAATAAATGCATCTCCATCACTTTGGCGTTTTGTTATATAACCCTTTTGATCGAAACAAGAAGTCACTTCAGCGTGAATTGTATGTGCACTTATATTTGCTTTAATTTTGGCAATCGCTCGCTTTTGAGCTTCTTTTACAGTGTGGACTAAATTCTTTTGTGCATCGTTTGCCTGTCCCTTTAAAAATGTCCGAGTCATATCTCCATGATAACCGCTTCTTTTGATTTGTGGAAAGATATCAACGATAATTAACTCATTAGCCTTGAGAGGCCCGAAGCCTACTTGATGTGGATCGCTTGCTTGTACCCCTCCTGCAACAATAGTAGAATCTGCAATGGCCCCTCTTTCAAATAAGGATTGCTCTATCATAGATCGTAAGCGCTCAGAAGACAATACTGCACCATCTAAAAACAATATGCCCTTCTTAACTTTTGAAGCTTTCAATGCCGATTGTGCAATACTCAAACCATAGGCACTCGCCTGATTGCCTAGTTTGATCGATTTGATTTCTTCATTACTTTTTTGTTCTCTTTCAGGAAAGAATGAATCTTTAACAAGCTCTATTGGAAGCCCTAATTGTTGTAATTCTAATAACAAAAAGGAAGGAAAGTATTTTGGAATTAAAATTGTATTTGCTTTGTATAAATCGAAAAAGTATTTTACGAAAAATTTTAAACTAAAGTGATCTTTAGAGAGATTGTATTGGTTTATGACTTCTGCTTTCAAAGCCTCAAATTCATACACTTTCGTATATTTAGATTCCTTTTTAACCCTCGAGTACTCTAACTGATTTAAAATAGCAACTTTGTGCCGGCCTGCTATTAATGAAAAATATGGATCTGGAACCCTTACCCCAGATATATAAAAGGCATCTGAACAATCATTGCTTGATGCATAAAGACATTTCAATTTCATATTTCTTAATTACAATTAGTTAAAAAATTAAAATTACGATTAAAAAAGCCCAAATCACTATGCTTAAAAGCCAAACACTGATCAATTGTTTCTTAATCGCAGCGGTAATGATTTTTTTTGTAAATTGCAAAAAAGAGTCCGTCAGCCAAAATTTCAGCTTTGAACAGTATTTCACCCTATCGATCGAACAAAATGATTTCTTCGCACAAATAGCAATTAGCCAACAAGAGCAAAGCCAAGGTCTTATGTTCAGAAATTATCTTGATAAAAATCACGGTATGTTATTTGCTTTCGAAAATCCGAAAAAGATGTCCTTTTGGATGAAAAATGTCTCCATACCACTCGATATAGGCTACTTTGATTCCAATGGTCGATTAATTGAAATTCACTCACTTTACCCTTATGATGAAAAACCCGTTTTTTCAAAAAGCAATAACATCCAATATGCACTTGAAATGAATCAGGGTTGGTATCACCGAAACAAAATTAGAACTGGTAATTATTTAAATCTAGAAAAGGCAATTAAACACATTCAATTGCGAAAAGATTTTCTAAATTTCAAAGATTAAATTATGGATACAGCAACAGATAAAAATTGGCATCATTGGCGACACCGGCGTTCCCATAAAATTAATCCTTTAAATTATTTATATATAACGCTCCTTAGTTTTTGCGCCTTTTTTCCTTTATTACAAAACAGTCTCTTCTGGAATGAATATGATGAGGTGAATCGGTCTTTTTATCCCACTCTTGCATCCTGGAGCTCTATTTTTTCTAGCTCTGTTTTTTGGAATGACAATCCTATCGCCTTAGCCTCCTATTTTATTGAGAGTCTTATACCTTTACCCGATGCTTTTACTCATAGGTTTATAAATATCCTTCTGCATAGCTCAGCAGCTATTCTTTTGTTCCGTTTGCTCAATAGGATGCATATCTCTGGAGCATTTTTAACCTCTTTGATTTTTACGATTCACCCAGTTGTGGTACAAACTCTCTTTTGGCCAGGTTATCGATCAATCATCATTGTATTATGCCTTACCTTATGGTGCCTTTACTTAGCATTGGATAGAAAAAATAAAAAGAACTCAAATTTGGCTTTTTTCCTTTCTGGCTTTATCGCAATTATTCACCCAATTGCCTTAGTTATTCCTTTAATTCTTTTTCTAAATAGCTTTGTTAAAAACAAAAAATTTAAATTTGAAAATTTCAATAAGGTCATCCCTTACGTTGTTGTTGTTCTAATACTCAGCATTATCTCCGAAATATTAGAGACCCGATCACTAGATCAATTGAACTTAATTGTAACGGAATCTACAGAAAAAATACCGAGCTTTAATTATCAATTATTCGAATATTTTAAGATTATTTACTTTCCGTTCGGCAGTGCTTTCTTCAATCCAATAGACATTCATCCCAATTTTTTTTCACTCTATCTACTTTCCTATTTCGTCTTATTTTTAATCTACCTTTTTTTATTTTTTCAAATAAACACCATATGGAGTCGTTTATTAATAATGGGCACCTCGCTCCTTTTTACCCTATTAGTCTATGCCTGTTGCCAAAATGGTTTTTTCTTAGATGGAGCTTATGCTTTAGATGATTCCTTGATCTACATTACGATAATCCCCGCAATTGCTATAGTCACTAGCTCTATTAATGCATTTGTAGTGCACAGGGCCTCACAATTCAAAATCTTATGGTACGCAATTGCAGGAATACTGATTGTTATATCAACTGGGATAAGTTTAAGTAGAAGCTTTCTCTACAGTAACCCTCTCAATGTATGGGAATATTTCAATGCCACTTGGAGTGATTCTATTACCCCTAAAAAGGCAATGAGCGACTATTTATTCAGCAATGGTTATAATAAATATACCATCAATGATCATATCTATTTCTTAGAATTTATAATAAGAAAGTCTCCTAATAATAACGATCAAAAAGTACAGCTTGCTCGATTATATATACAAGATGGACAAAATGAAAATGCCCAAAAGCTCTACGAAAGAATTGTATTTGATGATCAAATCAGAGATACAAAAATTTTAGAAGAAGCGGCAGATTTTTTTGAACTTCAAGGTCTCTACTGGGATGCTAGAAAAACCAGAGATTTACTGGACGAAATAGTTCAACAAACCAGGGAATAGTCCTGCCATCGAAATTGCTACCATCAATATAATCAGTAGGCATTTTTGGGGAGTAGATAAAATTATAGAGTTACTTGTATCTAGTCGGCCCTCATCAGAAATAAATACGATTGAGCGAATCCAAGAAAAATAATAATAAATTGAGATAACCACTCCAATTATTGCTACAACTAACAAGCTATACAATCCTGCTTGGTAAGCCACAAGAAATAACAATACCTTAGCAACAAATCCACCTAGTGGTGGCACCCCTGCTAAAGAGGCAATTCCGATTAAACTTGCGATGCCCATAAGTGGATTTTGCTTATAAAGTCCTTGGTAATTTTTTGTTTCTAATAAAGCGTCCTCCTCATTCTCCATATAGGTCAGGGATGCAAAAACTAAAAACGAACTCAATAGATAGACAGAAAGATAGAATAAAACAGCATAAACAGCACCAGGAACTGTGTAACTAGCGATAACACCTAATAATAAATATCCAGCATGAGAAATTCCTGATAATCCGATAAGACGTTTAATATTTGTCTGACCAGTTGCTGAAATATTTCCAAATAAAATAGTTAGCACACATAATACGGATAAAATTGGGATCAAGAAAGCATCTAGTGCAAAAAACGGTCCTTGAATTAATTGGATAAGCAGAAAAACTCCCGCTGCCTTAGAAGCAACAGCAAGAAAAGATGTTGTTGGTGTAGGCGCACCTTGATAAACATCTGGCACCCAAATCTGGAAAGGAACTAAACCAATTTTAAAGCTTATCCCTGCCAATACAAATAAAGCACCCAAGCGAACAATCAAATTATCTGCATTTAAATTTATAAATGTCTGTAGTGCTTGGAACTGAAATCCATCATTGATAAAGCCAATCATTTCGGGGTTTCCAGAAATTCCATAAAGAAGAACAATACCAAATAATAACAACGCCGAACTCAACCCACCCAAAGTGAGATATTTCAAGCCTGCTTCTAAAGATAATACTTTTGTTCTTTGGAAAGCTACCAGAACATAAAAAGCTACAGTAACTAATTCAAGACATACAAAGAGAGAAATAAAGTGCGAGCACTGAACTAAAAGCATAAACCCTGAACATGACAGCAATATTAAATGTAAATACTCTGCCTTCGGTAATTGTTTCTGGGATAAAAATTGCCCGCTGATTAAGGTTACGATAAGAGAAGCCAGAACAAAAAAGCTACGCATGAATTGATTGGAATCTGTTTGCTCAATCAATCCACCAAAATGGGATACATTTCCAATGTAAAAATTGTTTTCAAAAAGAAACAAAAGTCCGAGAACCAAAACGTAAGCAAAAACAACAACTGGTATTAAGTACTTCCCTTGCCATGCTTTTTTTGAAGATTTAAGGAACAGGTCAACTCCCAGTATGGCGAATGCAAATAAGGCCAAAATAATTTCTGGCATTAATAACACCCAATCATTGGTTAGGCTAATCTCTCTTAAAAAATTGGTATATGAATCATTCATGATCTGTCTGCTCTTCTAAATTTAAACTTTCGATATTTCCATCATTCATCGAAATCGAATTATCAGAATATAAACTTTGAAGTGTTTTATTTGAGTAGTCGCTGAATACTTTAGGGTACACTCCTATCAGTAATAAACTCCCCAATAAAACTGTGGCTGAAAATTTCTCGATTCGATTCATATCACCTGTCCCGCCAGAGGAGGCTTCAGTATTAATCGCATTTTCTTTAACAACTCCAAATACAATATTCCCAACTGCTCTTAAGCCATATACTGCTGAAATAATAATTCCTAAAACAGCTAAATAGAAAACCCATCTTGTAGATTCAGACTCTGCCAGTGCGGTAAATATGATAAACTCTCCCCAAAAATTTGCAAAACCTGGAAGACCAATACTTGCCAAAATAGCCAATGCAAAAAAGACAGATAAGTTAGGGGCTATCTGCCCAAGCCCACCCATTTCGTTCATATCAAAAGTAGAGAAGCGTTTATAAATACAGGTTGATAATAGAAATAATAATGCCACAGATAATCCGTGAGCGACTAATAAAAGTAATACACCTCCAGCACCTAATATTGAAAAAGTTCCCAATCCAATAAATGCATAGCCCATGTGCATGACTGAACTATAACCCACCATCTGCTTGAGATCTTTTTGGGCAAGCGTGACTAAACCGATCACTAAAATATTGCCGAGTCCTAAGAGTAACAGCCAAAAGCCCCATGTTTCTGAACCTGATGGCAAAAAAGGAATTGCAATCTGCAATAGCCCATAAAGTCCAAATTTTTTAAGGACTCCAGCATGTAGCATAGCGGCCCCGGTTGGAGCAGCCCCGTAACCTTTAGGAGCCCATGTATGAAAAGGAAATAAGGATACCAATATACCAAATCCAAAAAGTAACAGCGCAAAAATATTATTCTGCAAAACTTCTGAAATAGGTTGCCCTAGCAAAGCCTCTTTCAAAGCAATCATATTAAAAGCTTCAGCCCCACTTTGTTGGTATAAGGCAATAAGTCCAATTAGAGAGAGCAATGCACCTAAAGTAAGATAAATCGTCATCTCTAAAGATACAGCATGACGTGTAGCCCCACCCCAAATCATAATCATTATAAAAGTAGGTATCAGTGCGAACTCATGAAAAAAGTAAAAGAAGAATAAATCAACAGAAGCGAAAGTACCCATTAAACCACTAAACATTAAAAAGAGTAAGCCCACATAAAGATTCAATCGCTCTGCATTTGAAAATAAAGCATAAGCGATTGCGGATAAGCCCACCGTTGCGGACAAGATAAATAAAGGTAAGGAAATTCCATTGAGCCCGAGATGCAAAAATATACCTAAAGATTCAAGACCTGTAGGCAAAATTAATTCAAAATTATAGGCATTTACTAGAGATGAATCGTAATTAAAATATAGAATCCAAGCACAAATAAAGGGCAAAGTTGCCCCAGAAAGACCTAATAAACGAACCCCCAATGTTTTAGCATCTTTAACAAAGACTAGAAAAATAAGTCCGTAGATGAAAGGGATCCAAATAGTACTAAATAACAAATGTGAATACATCATAGAAAAAATTCGTTAAAATAAATCGATCCCGTATAACCAAAAGAGCAGTAAGCCGACAAAAAACCAAAGGACATAATTATTTAATTTACCCACTTGCAATAAACGAAAGCCAACTCCTAAGATTCCAACTAAACCAGCTCCCCCTCGAACAATAATACCTCGCAAAATCACTTCATCAGCAAAAGATAAGAATTCAGCTACAGGCCTCTGTATGTTGCTCAAATACATTTGATAAATTTCATCAATCCATAATCGACCTTTTAGAAAGGCAAACACCCTGGGATATTTTAACTCTAATCGATCCTCACTTGTACCTCTACCATAAAATAGCAAGGAGATACCGAGACCTGCTATCCAAGCCAATGAACCTAGAATAAGTACCAATTTATGGATTTCTTTATAATTGGAAAGGTGATGAAGGTGATCTAAATCAGAAATAATCGAAGCCCCTAGTTCGAATGGCCAGTATACATTGAGCCCTGCAAAAACAGCAAAAATACTCAATACAATTAAAGGCACCGTCATAACCGCATTAACTTCATGAGCTGAAGAAGCCACTTCAGAATTTGCTTTCCCAAAGAAAACAATCCAGATCAAACGCCCCATATAACCAGCTGTCATCAAAGCACCAAAAACTAAGAAATAAAATAATGTGATATTGTAATCATTCGCTGCTATCAAAATTGCATCTTTAGAATAAAATCCTGAGAAGCCATAGACACCACACAGTGCTAATGTTCCAATTATAAAAGTAATTGCCGTAATCGGCATTTTCTTAATAAGTCCGCCCATTTTAAAAATAGATTGTTCATGGTGGCAGGCATGAATCACTGCTCCCGCTCCCAAAAATAGCAGAGCTTTAAAAAACGCGTGAGTAATCAGATGGAATAATGCAATTCCAGAAAAGCCCATACCAAAAATTGCCGCCATATAGCCCAATTGAGACAAGGTTGAATAGGCTAAAATTCGTTTGATGTCATCTTGGGCAAAAGCACAAAACCCAGCAAATAAAGCAACAAAAGTTCCCGAATAAGCAATAAAGGTAAGCACTTCACTAGTGAGAATAAAATCTATACGAATGAGCAGATAAATACCTGCTGCTACCATAGTTGCCGCATGTATCAAAGCCGAAACCGGTGTAGGCCCCGCCATTGCGTCAGGCAACCAGACATGCAAAGGAAATTGAGCCGATTTACCGATGAAGCCACAAATTAATAAAAATCCGACAAAAGAAGTCGTAAGCGAGGGATCAAGACCTGCTTTAATTGATAATAATCCCAAGTCAGTAGTACCGAACTGCCAATAAGTGAGAATAATTCCTATTAGGAACCCGAAATCACCAACACGATTGACGATAAATGCTTTCTTTGAAGCTGATTTAGCCTCTTCCTTTTGGAAATAATGCCCGATCAATAAATAAGAGCTAAAGCCGACTAATTCCCAAAAGAGGAAAATCATAATTAAGTTATCGGACAGAATGATTCCCGTCATTGAAAACATAAAGAAAGCTACACCAGCAAAAAATCGACCCTTAGCAGCATCCTCTGACATATAACCTATACTGAATGTAACAATACAAAGTGCTACAATCGAAACCATCGCTAACATGGTAGCCCCAATATTATCGAATAAAATTCCGATATAAAATTTAGAGTCTCCAAATGCCAACCATTCCCAAGAAAAGTGAGTGGATTCAGGCATATTCTTTAATAAGATATAAGATAAGCCTAAAACAGCTACCGAGCTTAAGAAAGCAACTATAGGTGAATATTGTTTCCTATACTTTCCTAACGCTATAATCAGAAGCGAAGTGACCAAAGGCAGGAATAAAATAATTAATAGATTGGTTAATGTATCCATGCTTATCCCTTAAGTTGGTTTAATTCATTCACTAGCACAGTCTGCTTTTGACGATATAACATAACAATAATCGCTAACCCTACAGCTACCTCTGCAGCAGCAACTGTCATAATAAAGAACACAAAAATCGAACCATCTATTGTGTTATTAAAACGAGAAAATGCGACTAAAGCTAAATTGATAGCATTTAACATTAGCTCAATTGACATATAAATAATGATGGTATTACGACGAAAAATAACCCCGAAGAATCCCACTAAAAATAGTAAGCTCGATACGATAATGAATTCATTGATTCCGATTGTCATAATTATCTTAGAAAATTTATTCCTCAGCACCCATAGAATGTTTTTTACTAATTACGATTACCCCGATCATCGCAACAAGTAGAAGAAAGCCAATTACTTGAAATGGAAACATGTATTTTGTAAAAAGAATTTGTCCAAATGATTTTGCAGTGTTTGTATAAACATTAATACCTGCCTGTCCTTCATTTGTAATTTGAACTAACTCAGTCGAAGGTAGATGTGTTTCAGAAAAACTATTAAAAATAAGGAAGAACATTAAACTGAATCCAAGAAACCGTGCTAAAAAGGCAAACTTGTGCTTTAAATACTCATAATTCTCTTCCTTATCCACATCCAAAAGCATAATAATAAATAGAAAAAGAACCATTACCGCACCTGCATAGACGAGGACTTGCAAAATGGCTAAAAAATAAGCTTCTAATAAAACAAACAAGCCTGCAGTAGACACTAAAGCCACAATCATGCACATAGCACTGTTAACCGCATTTTTATTCAAAACCATTGCCAATGCCGAAACAAGCATAAGCGAAGCAAAAATATAAAAAAGTGAATCAATCATGAATGAATGTATAAGCAATAGTTGACCGAGTTCTTAAAGCAATAAGATTTATCCATCTCAACAACCTTAAAAATCATTTTTTTACTAAATTTGAATAATTACTCAAAAAAT
>CENG01021936.1_pt1 | contig 33001 bp, 32 predicted proteins | sample 530131 | NCBI WGS metagenome assembly CENG01 (sample SAMEA2591057, study PRJEB7988) | marine metagenome | biome: marine biome (ENVO:00000447); feature: surface water (ENVO:00002042) layer; material: saline water (ENVO:00002010), including plankton (ENVO:xxxxxxxx) | depth 5 m
TTGCTCTTTTTGATGAGTTCCGGATTCATCTCCGCGCGATACAAAGCATTGATCGGTTTCAATTATCCATTCAAGGATTTCAAAGAGGCTACCCGACATTGATATTGGGCCGAGGAGGACAAATCTATTCCAGGCAAATGTGGTTCTATTTTCTGCAAATCCATCTTCAATAAACTGGATTTCCCGTTCTGGGTCATGAACAATGAGAACATCAACATCATTATTTTCAGCAAGAGTCATTGCAGCCCCAGAACCTACAGCGATAACATCGACTTCTACGCCAGTTTGTTGTGTGAAGTCAGGTAAAATTTCAGCTAAGAGACCTGAATCTCGAAGTGATGTTGTTGTTGCTAAACGTATTCTCGAATCCTCAGTTTCATCTTCAACCTGAAGACATCCCTGAATTGTAGGGAAGATGAGTAGTAGAATTGCAAAGATGAGGCGATTCATTTCAATCGAAATTCATGACATTGCCACATTCTGGGTATGTGCACGTTACTGAGTAGCGTGCTCGTGATGGTTTGCGAATCTTAAGCATCGAACCACACATATCACATTGAATATTGATAGTTTCAGGTTCTTTTGCTTTCGGGGCATCTTCGAGTGTTCGTCCAACATCCGTTGACCAACCGAGGGCGTCAGTGTATGTATCGGCCTTCTTGATCTTGTTTTGACGGAGTGAAAGTCTCAACTTCCGTTTCCTTCGTGGGCGCTTCTTTCCACCAGGTGCTTTTGCCGCCATGCTATCGACTATCGCTTTAGGTTGATGTATTCAACCCCTTCGGCTGATTGAATCATTCCAATATACCTGAAATGCCGTTTTCTGGTACGTGAACTTGATGTCCATTCTTTTCCAAAGCCTCAGCGAGAGGAGGGCGAGCCATTGTTGGATCTGAATGGTAGATTACAACGTCTTCCGCTTGACATTGTTCTGCGAAATCCACTATCTCTTGATGTCCTGCATGTGTGGAAAAGGAGTATTGATCTACATCGAGTTCAATGTTCGCTAATTTTCCAAATATTGGAATGCGTCGCTCATCGAGAAGTCGTCTTCCACCTGTATTACGAGCCTGATAACCGGTCAATAATATTGCATTTTTTCGTTCGTGACGAAGGCGATTGAGATACCATATTGATGGTCCTCCATCGAGCATCCCTGAAGTTGAAACAATCACATCTGCGTCAAGTGCTTTCTTACGATCTGACTTACTTGATACTCGTCTGCACCATTTCCAAGCTGATTCTAACGCAGATGGATCTCGAAGAGTTTCTGGATGGTCCATTTGCAATTTCGCAACACGCTTACCCATACCATCAACATGGACATCCAATTCTGGAAGGTGTTTGTGTAGAAGCATGACAACATCTTGTGTGCGACCGTTGGCAAAAGCTGGAACAAGTGCAGTTCCTCCTCGATCAATAACCTCAATTATTCGCTCAATGAACCGTTGATTTTCTTCTTCCTTTGGAGGATGATCCCTTCCACCATACGTACCTTCGACAAACAAAACATCGGTTTGAACAGGCTTGGCACCTATGGTAAGTTGAGAATCTCTAGTATCAAAATCTCCAGAAAACAATACAGATTTGTTTGGTGTTTCAACATGAAGCATTGCTGCTCCTGGAATATGTCCTGCTCGATGGAGTTCGAGTTTCCAATCATCTTGCTTCCATGGTTGATTGAATCGATGAGTCTTCCATGCCGATAATGCTAGATCAATGTCGCGTTTATCCCATGGTAAAGGATATCCCTCGATTGATGAGACTTTATGGCAATCGTACCACATCATTTCAGAGATTGCTGCCGTTAATTCTGTCCCGTGAAGAGTTGTATTGTGATTTGATGCGAGCCAAGGAACCATTCCCAAGTGATCAATGTGTGAATGAGTTATGATTGCATTTGACACGTGAGGGGCTTCATTTGGATACCTTGGTGGTTTGGTTGGTGCAATACCATAATCCAAGAGAAGTCGATTCGAAGATGGGTCTTCGAGAACAATACCAACGTTACCGACTTCATCACCACCGCCAAGATAGTGGTAGCGAAGGCCAAGATCTGGTGGAACCTCTGGATAATTCGTGGTTCGACCTGGTGCGTACACGACCATACTGCAACCAACAAATCGTCACGCATGAACTTTGGGTCACACCCCTATGTTTCCATTGGAATATTTCTCCAGTCGATTCTTAGATTGAATCATGTTAAATTACCATTAACAATATACACTACACGCGATAAAATACGATTGGCTATTGTTGATTTTTTATTTTCGTTTGCTTTGTTGAGCCTTCTTACGATCAGAAATATCTTCCAGTGGTAATGAAGGGGTCTACTCATATTGCTTCTTTATCTCCTCTCGTCTTAAGAAAACAGTTCCCTTCGAGTAAGAATTTGCAGAAATTTATGAAAAGACAATGGAAGGTGAAATATGACAGTGTCCACTGGAAGAGTCATGGCTCAACTTCATTTCATCGTTGATGAAGATCTGTGCTATGGATGTGGCGCATGTATTGGCTTATGCCCAACAAACGCACTTTCTATGAAAGGACTTCTCGCATTGGTTGAACAATCACAGTGCACGTATTGCGAACTTTGCATACCCAGCTGCCCAGTTGATGCTCTCCTTATTGAATCGAGGTGAAAATATGAAGATTCTCATTGTAGGAGCTGGTATCGTTGCTTATGGTGGTGCCTTTGCAGCGTCAAATGATGGACACGAAGTCGATATTGTTGACCATTCGATTGAGTTTGGTTTACCAAATGTATGGCCAAGTGTATTATTGGATAGAAACTCCATTCCTCTTTCATTCTCAACCGATCAGCAGTTCGAAGGAATCGATTCCTCATTCCGTCATGAATGGATTATGAAAGGAATGAGTATCCAATTAGCAGAAAAAGGTGTACAATTTTTTCACCGTACTCGAGTTATCTCATCAATACGAACAGAAACCGACCAATATTCTGTTGATTTAATTGGAGCAGGTCAAGCGAATGGAACCTTCCACTATGACAAACTCATCGATACCACTGCCGATACCTGGATTCCATGGGCTAAACCCCATCAACTAACGAATTCATCAGTCAAGTACGATATTGAACGTCAATATGCTACAGGTTTTGTACATCTTCAATCCGAGAATCATCAATTTAGTAACTCAATTTATCAAATTGACCGACAGGATGGATTAACAGAATCTTGGTATGTAGGGGACCAGAAAACAAAGAATCGAAAAGTAATCGAAATTATCGCGACTATGCTGCCAACAAATCAATCGCTATGGGACTGCAGTCAACGGTTTCAGGCTGGAATGGATTTATGGAATACAGTGAGATGATAGCATGACAACAAAAAAATTGTATTTGGAATCGATCGAAGCAGCCTACCTTGAAGAGTTCACTGCAAAAGTAATTGCAATCGATGAAAAGAAAATAATTCTAGATCAAACCCTATTCTATCCTTTAGGAGGTGGACAAAATTGGGACTTAGGTACTCTCAATGGACCAAACGGAGCAATGAATGTCATTGAAGTACGTGGACGGGATTCCATTCATCATACAGTTGAGGACATATTCGATCTGTCTGTAGGTGATGAGGTGACGGGAAAAATCGATTTCGAGAGAAGATATACACACATGAAAATGCACACAGCCCAACATCTTGTTAGCGGTATAGCTTACGAAATGTTCGATGGTGTCAGAACAGTTGGGAATCAAATTCATACTGAACAGTCGCGTATTGATTTCAAACCAATTCAGTTTGATGAAGACATGCTTACAAGACTCCAAAATACAGTTAACGAGAAAATACAACAGGGTCTTGAAGTAACAGATTCTGAAATGACAAGAACTGAGATCAACGCAATAATGCCCGAAGAACGAACGAATATGGATCTCTTACCCTCATTCATCAACGATTTACGCGTTGTTTCGATAGGAAATCAAGAAGATCTCTGTCCGTGTGCTGGTACGCATGTCCGAAACATTTCAGAGATTGGTGGCATTGAATTCATTGGGAAGAAATCGAAAGGTAAGGGGACACAACGAGTCACGTATAAACTAAATATATAATTTTTAAATTATGAATTAATCAAATTTTAATAAATCAATCTTCATTATCGAGTAGATCCAAAACATCAGAAACTGTAGAATCCCATTCTTTCTTTTTCGATTTCTTTTGGTGTAAAACCTCATTTTCAATAATTTCAAGAAGCTCATCATCAACATCAGAATTCTTCGCTTTTAGGTTTGTACGTGTCACCATCTCAACATCTTCACCTTCTCGATCTGAACGATCAACTGGCTGTATGCCTTTACTTGGTATTGTTCGTCCTGCATGATATTGGTCGATATCAATATCATCCGAATTCCAAGCATCATTCCCAATTTTACGGGCCAATTCTGGTTCAGGTGGTTGATTCTTCCAGACGTTCTTATTCCCCACGTTCTGAATAATACTACCTTTTTTGACCCTTTTTTGTGCTTCAAACATATCAACAACATCCTGTTCTGTTTGTTCTTTTCCTTTCGGTAGATATCTTCCAGCACGTCGTTGCTGCTCTTCAAGTACTGGTCCGTGGATAGGATCGTTATCATAGCGATGTGGGGCAACAGCCATTGCTAGAAGTTCTTTAGCAAACTGATAGAATGCATCATCAGGTGGTGCTTTTGCAATCTCTTCTCGAATACGACTGTGAAATTCGATACATCCTTTACAACGTGAACTCCCACCTTCATCAGGTTCATCACACCATAAACAACAAGCTTGCAACCCCATGTCTTTCATTGCTCGACGTGGCATAGACATGGATGCTCATGCTACCGTTAATGTTCAAACACATGAAGTCTCGTACAACGCGAGCGAGGGTTGAAAGAACACCGTTTGGTGTAAGAACTATGGCTCGAGATCCACGTGCGGATATTCTCGAGCCCAGTCCATTCTATGGTTCACAACAAAAAATCCATCGCGTCCATGCTGGAAAGACCCCATCAAACTCACCGATCAACAATTTCTTTCAGGTAATGTCTCAGACCCAACCAACGTTACACAAAGGCGGTGTCTGGCACTTCAGTGATGAAGAAAAGCGACATCTTTTGTTCGCTACTGGAGCATTTACGCTTGCGCTCGGTTTTATGTTTGGAGGAAGGGGTCTAGGTGGAATTTCCGAGTTTGGCTTAACTGGATGGCTGATTAATGTACTCATTACAATGCCACTGGTACTCATTGCAATTGGACCTGCTTTTGTTCTCCATGAAATTGGCCACAAGATCATCGCCAAGAAAAATGGTTGTTGGGCTGAATTCCGTGCGGATCCTAAAGGTCTTCAGTTTGGAGTGATGTTAGCGCTTATCTTCGGTGTTTTGTTCATGGCTCCAGGAGCTGTAATGGTCGCAGGTCTCGTTACACGCCGGCAGAACGGACATATCGCTATTGCAGGACCATTAGTCAACCTTGGCTTGTTTGTTATAGGAATTCCACTTGGCGTTCTTTTATTCATACTTACGGGAGCAGCAGAATTTGGAGGTCAGCAGCACATCGATGGGGGTTCAATCATCTGGCAAGCCATGGTTTACGATATCGTACGCTGGTGGTTGTATGCCAACATTGGTCTAGGACTGTTCAATATGATTCCATTTGGACCTCTTGATGGTCTGAAAGTGAAGGATTGGAACAGCAATGCTTGGCTTGCACTGTTCTTGGTGTTTCTCTCACCAATCCCAATCTACTTCCTAACAGGAGGGTCAGCAATGACTCTCGTCATTTGGCTTTCTAATCTTGTATGATCAGAGTCCGTGAATATCCTTGGACTTGTCATGGCTCCAGTGGTAGCACAATCGAAGCAAGTTGAGATAGTGACCTTGACCATCCTTTGCCATCTTTTCATGAAGTGGTTCATTATTCATGAACATGTCACCCCAAACGTTTGCAGAGGTTCCTTTCTTTCCTTTAGGAAGGTCAAAGACTTCGTTTGTGGTTGGTTCGAGAAGGTTCTTCCAAACAATTGCTGGGTTAACAGCCATTGTAACTTCAACAATGATTTCATCTTCATTGAGACCGGTTCCAGTCTGCCATGATTCTTCACCCATGTCCGCGAGGAATGGTAAACAAAGGTCGATGATTGAAAGTCCAGTCATTGGATCTGCACCGGTCATTTGTCCGTATGCTTCGCGCATTCGACCACGGTCAGCACCACGTGCACCAGTAATCATTCGCAACTTGTCAATGGATGTTGGAACAAGGAACCGAATGTCTGTGTAGTAGACGAGCGCCTGTTCACTGTTTCCTGCTGGTGCGAAGATGTGAGAGAACGGTTGAGCTCCACTACTCTCTCCGAGCATATCCATTGGGAAGAGCGTCTTTAGGGCGTTGGTAGCGACGGATTGAACAACACGTCGAATCAATCGCTCTGGGGCTGCGGATACGTCGTTGAAGGATTCCATATACTCATCGAGGTTCAAGATATCATATCCACGAACAGCAAGAATAGAGTGAACGTTAGGTCCGAGAATCTTATCGTCTTCAATCATTGCTTGACTGATCCATCGAGCACCCTTAGCAAAGTCGCTAGCAGTGACCAAGTCAGCGTATGCCTTGTATCGACGAGCTACACGGTTCATGAAGTCAGCTTGGTCGAGCTTGGTAAAGACGGTTGCAGCATAGTTTGACTTGAGTGCATGGTCTGCAACTTGACTTGCGTTAACACATGTTAGGAGGTTTCCTTGGTCGTGAGGATACATTAGGAGACGACGTCGCTTTGCAGCACCGCCGAGGGAGCCGACCTTAGGATCGGTGAGCATGTATCCGAGACAAGCCGTAACCTCAAACAATCGAGCATACTTATCTTCATCACTTGCGTTCTTAATCCACTCATCAAGTCCAGGCTCGATACAGTGGAATTCAAGAGGAACCATTTCAGAACCTGCTCCAAACATCTGTCGAACAGTAGAGGAACTCATCATACCCATCATAGTGTAAAGAGAAGTCTTTCCAGTAGTCATGAAGACGTCTGTAATTCCTTCTTCACCGAACGATATTCGGCGGTCCGGTAGGTTAACTAGGAGATTGAACGCAGTAGCGGTATCTCTGTTTCCGTCAACAGCAGGATGAATCCAAGTTGTTGGCTTAGTCATCAAGTAACCACTCGCATCCTTACCGAAACCAGCAGGAGAATAACGAATCCAACCAAGACGGTTGTTGAATGCGACACCACGGTGCATCAAGGACGGGTAGTAGACCTTGTCTTGTGGATCGGAATCTGGAACAACACCACGGTGACCAAGTCCCCATAGAATTGGTTCCCATTCGGAAACACCGTCTTCTTCGCCACCTGTTCCGAGGAATGGGTGTTTATCTGCAACGGTTTCGCCAGTTAACATCGAACCACCCAATCGCTCTTCATCGCCTGTTGAACAGAAGAAGAACGTCTGTGTAGTAACCAATTGCTTTGGAGTCCACATGTTTGCGTTAACAACGGTTTTCTGCTTTAGGAAGTCAGACAAGGTACTGATTCTGCGCTCAAACTTGAAACGCTCAGATTCAATCCAAGTCGATCCTAAAAACAGGTTTGTGTTCAACAACTTTGGTCGACCAGGGCCAATGTACCTTGTGCGAGGATCGCCTTTTGTATCATCTGTTTCATGAATCGGTTCCCACGGACCTTTGGTAGGAATATACTTGAGAAATTCTTCATGGTCAAATGGCATTTTCTGTGCTTCCTTAACCGCATCCTCAACCTTATCCATCAACTGAACATATGTTTCAGTTGGAGTAATTCGTCCGCTTTCTCTGAATTGTTTATGCGATACCGCTCTATGTTCCCACATTTATTTCCACCTCAAAATTTCTTCTTTTTTACAGGAATTTTTTCCTTTTCTTCGGGTTCTTCACCTTCAGCAGACTCGTCGCCTTCATCTTTAGGGACTTCGTCCTCTTCTTCAATACTATCCTCTTCATCGGATGTATCATCTTCAGGTTCTTCTTCGACTTCGTCTTCGATTTCCTCAACCTCTTCTTCAACTTCGATTTCAACTTCATCCATCATTGTCTCAACGACTTCATCGATTTCTTCATCTTCCTCTGGAGTGGATTCGACAACCGTCTCAGACCCATCTCGGGGAATAAGGAGTTGGAGTACGAGCCCCATTGTTCCTGCAACAGCACCCAAACCAACGATAAGACCATTATTGATGCGTTGAGTATCCTTGGAACTGTCATTGGTTTCCATGCCAGTGACTGGAGGAATTTCACTCCCTGTCACGTTCGAAACGATTTCGACTGCTGCCCAAGCAGCAAAAATAAGCATAATGATTGACAGCATATTTGCTGTCGAGGCGTTTGACTTGACCCAATTTGTAAAGGGTGTTTGACCATCTTCCATGCTTACGCCTCGCGACGTTTGCATATAACTTGTATGCCTCAAATTAAGTAAAAATTTTGGTTCATCAAGCATCCAGATACGCATTCCGAATCGGATCTTGGTCCAAATGGAAGAAGGAATACGTAGCCCACCACGTAATGGTGTCAAGGGCATCGACAAGGTTGCTCGTACCACTTTGCTCTTCACCATACTCCTTTCCAGTTGTATCCATCCAATCGATCATTTCATCAACGGTATCGCATGTTTGGTGGTAGCACCAATATCCATCAACAAGCCCACCAAAGCCCATGGTAACGGTACCTAAGTTGTCCTGGAATGTAGCATGGTCAGACCGTGCAGTTGTATCCTCATAGACGATAATTTCAGGACGATCTTTTGCATACCAATCATCAACTTTCCATGTTTCAATATCATGCCCCTCTCCAAGAAGAGGTGCCATTTGTTCTTCGACACCAATGGCATCGGAACCAATCCACATCGCAAGCCCAACCATTCCAGGTTGGTTCATTACATCGTGATCAAGACTTGGACCTATGTAGACTCTCATCGGCCAAACTTCCTCATCCTTTGGATAACCATCGTCATCAACCGTAGGATCGGGGTCACAATTCGGCTCTCCGCCTCCGTGGTTGTTCCCACAAGGAGCACCACCTCCGCCTGGCCAGTTTACACCAGCCATATCGAGATTAACATAATTCGTAACCTCTACGTTTGGATTATCTTCTTTGACCCATTCATCAGTCCAGTAATCACTACCTCTTTTTCCGCCTTCTTCACCAGACCACAAACAGAATACCATTGTGTTCCGAGTACTAAAATCAGCCATTGCTTCTGCAACTGTCAAGACCATACTCGTTCCGGCTGTGTTGTCATACGCACCTACTCGTGTACCATACGTTCGTCCAACTCCAGGAAGGTGTGGTGAAATCATACCGCCATTGATCGGTGGCGCAATGTCAAAGTGAGCACCAAAGACCATCCATTTATCCGGATCAACTTCTCCAAATCGATAACCACAGATGTTGTAAGCTTCAGGATTGACATCTCCTGGGTTCATTTCCGAATCGTAGACAAATCGCTGCGTAATCACTTCAAGACCAAAATTTTCAAGCGTTTGAATAAGATGCAAAGCAGCATCCTCATAAGCAGCATTTCCTTGACCAGCCCAACGATCAAGATATCCGAGAGCACCATCAGCTAGGTCTGTCGGGTCAGCAGTCTGATCGCTCAAACTGGACAGATAGTTAAACGTCGTACGGCCGTTGACAACACCTGTAGAGTGCCGTCCCCCCTCAGATTCACTAAATCCCGGGGCTTCAGGGCGTTGAATCTCTAGTAGGATAGGAGTTGCACTACCTCCATTGGAAGAAGCGGAAGTAACAGTATCGATTGAACCGTTTTCGCCTTCAGCCCGTATTATTCCCTTAGAGGCCACATCATCATAACCACCACGCTCCCACCATGTTTTCCATGATTCGTCAATGTTACGAATTGGCCAATTTTCTCTTCCATAATCACCGAGTAATACAATGGCAGTATCGGTTCGAGGAGGTGCAAGTACGGTGAGGAGCAAACTTTCTCCTTCTTTCAGATCAACAACAGTTGAATTTTGAACAAACCCTGTGTCTTCATTGAGGATGAGATAAGGAATGTAAGCACTGAGGTCTTTGTCTGCTGAAAGTGTCATGCCTTGGAAAACTCCGCCAATCAGTGTTTCAGGAGTGATGTTGATGTCACCGTCACCGATTGCTGCATCTTCACCTTCTCCAAAACAACCGGATAATGGGGCGAGCATCATGATGCAAACCAGACCGAGCGCCCTTCGAGCATCCCTCCCCATGAACAAGTCCAAACCGTATCTCTATCTCAATACTTTGCTCAATGGTCGAACAAAAATCATGAGATTTGGAACAATCTCTAAACCATGGTGCAATAGGTCTTAGCATGGCACGAGACGATGAATACTCATTTTCCTCGAACCGACCTAACCAAGCCAAACCCTCATTCAGATATGAGGCGGAAAATTACCTTAATATTCGTTCAAAGAAACCAAAACCATGGTGGTTGATTGCCGGCATTATCTTCCTCATCGTGATTCCATTTTCGATATTGTTTACAACAGATGATATCTTCAACATCGGAGGAATGTGTTTCATCTCATCTCTAATCGGCATTGGCTTCATCATACTGTCAATTCGAAAGTACTCTGTGTGGGGGGAACTCATCAAATCTGCACGAGAAACCCTTGAGGAGAAATCCAAAATTCCCTTCCCACCTTTGCCAATATGGCCTCAAGTGGCAACGTTAATTTCTCTCATAGCGGGCTTTATTTTGGGTGATTTAGAAGGGCTTTTCGCCCTCATTGGTTTTTCATTTTCCCTCTTCTTTTCTCTTATCTTAGGTTTCTATGATTACCAACGAAACAAAGCCTATGATCGACTCATCTATGACCTCACTCGAAAGTAATTCGAAGAGATCTCATTTTTTCCCAAAAACAGAGGATACTACGGTTTTTGCAGGCGATGTATTCATTTTTATGACAACGTTTACTTTCCTCAATATGTTTGTTGCAATCTTCACAAATACTGTCGTAGCATTGGAGGCAGATTCTGAAGAGGGAATCAATAGCGAAGTTCGAAAAATACAAACACAACTCGATGTGTTAGTCGATGAAATCAAACAACTACGAGAAGGACTCGGAAAAGAGTAATCACCAAGTGGAATCAAAAATAGCACTATCGTTTTTGAACGATTTAAATTCAAGATGATTACCACATGGATCTGCGATAAACATGGTAGCTTGGGAGCCAGGTTGGCCCTCATATCGCGTGTATGGTTCAAGAACGAAGCCAACACCCTTTTTCTCAAGTTTATCTTTGAGTTGGTGCCAATCATCCCAGTCTAATACAAGACCAAAATGCATTGCAGGTATTGGTTTCCCATCTACCGGATTGGTGGTCAAATCAGGCATTTCCAGAACGAGATGTGCAACGATTTGATGTCCAAAAAAGTTGAACACACACGAAACATCTTTTTCGCGCCCGGTTGAACACCCCAAAACATCAACGTAGAATTTTTTCGCTATTTCCAAGTCGTCTACAGGAAATGCGAGATGAAATGGTCTGAGTTTTTTTGGTGGAGAATAATCAGTTCCACAACTCCGACAAACGTCGTTGTCGTCCCAGTCGCATTGACGAATACAACCTGCCAGACCATCACTTCCATTTGACTGAACAGCCAATGGAGTCAGTGGATTGAATGATAGGGGTTTTTCCTTCTAACATTGCTTCGATTGCATCTTTCAATTCACTTGTCGTAACCTTCGTTGGGTCTCGTGGATTGTCATCCATACGTCCATGATAGGTTACAACTCCATTGGCATCAAGAAGGAAGAATTCTGGCGTTCGTTGAGCACCCCAAGCCGTCGCAACCTCTTGCGTGGAATCATGAAGATAAGCGTAAGGCATTCCTTTTTCAGCCCTTTTAACCATGTTTTCAAATGAATCTGCTGGATAGTTGTCAGGATCGTTTGAATTGATTCCAACAAAACCGATGTTGTTCGATTGACAGTATTCTGCCATGGCGTTCAAACGGTCTACACTTGCGACTACATACGGACAGTGATTGCACTCGAAAACAACAACACATCCATTGTTCTCCATTGAATCCTCTAAGGATTGGGAATTACCACCAATTGTTGAATTTGCATTACTGAGGCTAAAGGTTGGCGCGACATCACCGATACGAAGTGGCATGATGTTGGCTTAACAAAGCCATTGATAGGTGTTCGCTTATGCTCACATCGTTGCGAGATGCTGTTCACATTGTTGCAGACGGGTTCGTGCAACAACATGATTAGGGTCTAAGGCAAGAACGCCTCTCCATGCAGCAGATGCCAGTTCATGCTTATCAGATGCGTGGTGAATAGCTGCGGCCTGGAGCCGTGCATGAATGTTATTTCCATCTGCTCGAATTGCAGCCTCAAAATCACTTAATGCAGCCTCCATCTTTTTCCACGAGACATACAACATTCCTCGCTGATGCCAAGCATCAGCATGGTTCGGAGCTAAACGAAGGGCTTCATTGATCGGCCCTTCAGCACGTTCAGGACGGTCAAGTGCAAGATAACATGCTCCCAGTTTTGTTAAGGCTTGATAATGATGTGGAGCTTCATTGAGAACAGCAAGGAAGCCTTCTTTCGCTTCTTCCCACTCACCGAGTCGAGATTGAGCATCAGCACGTGCATAGGTAGCAACAGTCAGTTCAGGTGCTAATGAGAGCAGAATGTTCGCATCTTCCTTTGCATCTAAGGCCCGGTCGAGTTCAAGATAGCAATTGATTCGGTTGAGTCGGGCTCGAATGTGCTTTGGATTCTCATTCAACGTCTCAGAGTACATCGAAACAGCACGTTCGAGATCACCAGATTTGATGGCAATGTTCCCACGAACATAGGCAATTTTTGCTCCACTTCCTTGGATTTCAGCGGCATCAATGTATCGAGTTGCAGCGTGAACATCATCCAAATCAATTGCTAACATTGCAGCCTCCATTGAACACGATGAATCAGTTTCGCCCATGAGCCGCCGTGCACGTGTTAGTGATTCACTTGCCTGATCCAAATCCTTGAGCAACCGTTGGGTGCGGGCCAAACCAAGCCATGCAACCCCCATCTCACGGTTGAGATTTAATGCGGCTTGGAACGATTCTATCGCAGCACTCAGGAGTATTTTGTCAGTGTCTCCTGTACCATCACGAGTACGGTCTGCTCGAGCCAAATGCAAACGCCCTTCCACGATGTGAAGGTCAGGGTGATCGATCATCGAAGGAGTTCCATCCAGCAAGGCCTGTACAACCTCGATTCGACCCTCAGCAAGTCGTCGAGTTGCTACAATACTCCTCAATTCAGCATCCATTGGATATTTTTCAATCGCTTTTTCCAAGGATGCTTCTGCCGCAATAACATCACCATTTTCAGCAAGAAGGTCTGCTTTCAAAACAATGAGTTTCGCACCACCACAATCAAGCGCTACTGCGTGTGTTGCAGCCTTCAAAGCCTCCTTTTCTCGACCATTTCTTTGGTCTAACAAAATTGCTCGCAATGCCCAAGCGTCACCAATTTGACGGTCGAGATTCAGACAACTATCGACAGCCTCCAAAGCACGTTCATGTTGTTCTGCTTCATGCAACAATTGAGCATACTGAAGCCAGTAATCTGGCTTCTTATTGTCCTCTGCAAGGGCTTGTTCGATCGCATCAATTGCCTCATTGGAGGAGCCGGCACGATGCCGGAGACCTGCAAGTAAGGATCGATCAGCAGGCGTATCAAGCCCAAGCGCCTCAAGCCGACGTACATCCTTCTCAGCATTTTCATCACCTTGCTGGACAAGTATATGTGCATGCGCTCTCAACAATTCTGGATTGTCTGGATCCAAATGCAACTGCGCTTCCAACCAATGGAGCCGAAGAACGTCGTCTGACTTCACGATTGCAACCTTCTCCAACCCCTTCAGTACGATGTCATTACCTGGTAAGGATTGATGTGCAACTCCAAATGCATCTTCTGCCCAATGAAGGTTCTGCAGGTGCAGAGCACTAAGCCCAATTTGTAGTGCTTGTCGACCATCCAAATCAAGAGTTGTAATGGCCAGATTATTTTGATTCAAGATGGCCAATAGTCTTGAACACATTTCCGATTGCATTGGAGTTAACGACACGTTGAGATCGTCCATAGGAATAGAAGAACAAACAGCTTCGATTGCTTCAAGCACATTCATGGATGAAAAAGAACCACTTTCAATCTCAGCGAGTGCTTGATGTGCACGTATACCATGGTCGACTTCTGGTTGTGTTGCTCGCATTGCTTGGATAAGGGAATCATACGATTCCATCTTGTTTTGAAGGACAATCAACGCATCTGTGGTTTGCTTTGCATGTGCGCCTTGTGATTCAGAAAGGACAAGTGTTCTGTCTGAAACGTTTTGAAGGGCATTTTTCGCATGATGCAAATGCCATGAAAGCATACCACCAGCTCCAATCGATAATCCAATGAGAAGGATGGATATAGGTTCCATTAGTGGTTTAGTTACTGAACTGCCTTTATGTTCTGCGGTGTTCGTCAACCAACAAACCCTCTTTTTGCAACCCTTTGGAAATGACCAAACACCGAGTTTATCCACGAATTTTGCTAAATTTACGGCTCACATTGAAATCCTATGTGCTGATATCCAACAACTGAGGAGAGGGCATGGATAGCGATGGCATCTCCAACGGCAGTGAACAGATGCAACACTTCCTCCAAGAATGGGAAGGAATGGGGTTCGATGTTTCTTTCATCGAGAACGATTCACCATCGGATTTAATTTCTTTACAATCAACAATTCGTTCAGCCCTGAATCTTAGGCGGCGCTTAGTATCGTTTCAGGGCGTGGTAGAGATTACTGCGATGCTTGAAGATTTACGTAATCCAAAAAAGACGAATACAATACAAACACAATTCCTCGATTGGGCTTCTATCAATGCTCCATGGGAACCTGGATATTTCCGTTCGTATCCCTTATGGGCCGCATCCGAAGAAACCGAAAAACAATACTGGGAACTGATTTCACTAAGCGCTGGCCTTGATGAATCGAGTTGGTCATCACTTGATTTACTCCTTCCTTTATTGCAGAATCCCAAGAATCACGACCAGATTAAACAGGAATTGGAACAACTTCATCAAGATGAGCAGCGACAACGTAGCCTTTTGGATATAGCAATTTCTCAATTACATGAAAACGGATTTACTCTTCAATTCGAATCAATAAAACTGATTGAACAGTTTAACGAAGTTGAACGAATGCAAGAATATTCAAATCAAATTAATCTCTTACAATTGGAGATACAAACGTCGATTTTACCATTTGATCCTGTCCTATCTGAAACATTCTCTCAGCGTGTTAATGAATTGATTGCATCACCTTCAGATGACATAAAAACTCTTCAAAATAATGTCAAAACGATTGCAGAACATCTTGAAGCGCGTTTAGGGGAAATGAATACTCTCCTTCGACAATGGCATTCAGATGGGTTTTCTTATGAAAATCGCCTTCATATTTCTCCCGAAGAATTGCTTGAATGGGAGCACATTTTACCGGAATTGGAACAACAATACCATCGCCACGCAGGAGCCTATGAACGATGGTTAGAAATTACACAACTTTGGGACCATCATGACAAATCCATCGAGGCGATCGCAGGAAAAATAGAACACACTGACGCCTTTTTGGATAAAATAGAGGCGCTTGAGCAACAATGGACAGAAAAAGAACTTCAAGGAGCATCATTGATTGAACAGTGGGAACAATTTGGTTTTGAAATGGACATCTGGAGATACAAAATAACACAAGACCCAAGACAAGGTTTTGCTGAATTGAATCTCCAGTTACCGTTGTACGAACGAGCGAACGTACTTCTTGAATCAATGCTCCAACTTGACACCTCTCTTGGTGGTGAAGATGAAGTTGAGCGAAGGTCTGTCATTCTCAGGACCATGGATTTAGAGAGCGAGATACTTGACGAAATGGAGTTATGGATCAACAAACGAACTCTCCGAAATACGCGTCATCGGCGAATGCTCCAAAGTGAATGGGATCAGGCTGCCCGGGAAGGTAGGGTGGATGGAGATCAGGCCTTTTCAGACCTTCACTCGTTTGAATCAGCACTTCGTTCAGTTGAACTTCAATCTCAGACACAATTCTCAACGAGTGTACATACCCATGCTCTCGAACGAGCAAAGGCTGAATTGTTTAGGCTTGAGTCACGCGGATGGAATATTTCCGAATTACTCCAACTTCATGAACATGAACCAGATGGCTTCTTTGGCCAATTCTCAAAGGCCATTGAAACCATCTCGCGAATTCAATCCATTCAACGAAGAATTTCAGGACTTGACTGGCGTAGGGACGTGCAACGTGCGAGCGAGATATCGGTTCAAGTCAGAGACCCACTTGCTTTGGTCAAACTGGAACATCAAATACCTGCCTTGATTCGTCACCTATCGGAACGCCCGATTGAGGACACTGACTTCACTTACACAGTTTGGTTACCCGAACAACGCCCTGTCCTTCTCCCAAAGGAACAGACTATCCTTCGAATGAGGCCTGAAAAAATCCAGCCAGAATCAACGTTGGAGGAAGCTCATGAAGCCATGCTTGATGCGATGGAAACTGAGGTTTCAGAAACTGAAGAAAAGCCAAAGGTTGCTCCGGAGCCAATCCCTCAAAGGGAGAGTGAATTACAGATTCGCAATGATGATATCATTCGCGAAGATGGTTTGACAGATTACGAATTCTGGGAAGATGAAAATCGGTCCGCAACACGTTGGAGTGGATGGCGCGAAAAGCAAAAGGCACTCGAGTTGGAAAGGCAAGAGGAAAAAGAAGTAGGGGAGGAGAACTCCACTCAACCAATCGTCCCCGAAGCAACAAAAGAAGACCCACAGATTATCCCAAATCCACTTCCTGAGAGAATTAATTCATCGCCTATCATCGAGCCACAAACAACGAACAAAACCATTTCCAACGTAGATTTGTCTTCTTACGAATCACTTCTTCGACAATTGAGTCTCAATAAGGAAGCAGACACACTCATTGGAAACAAAGATGTCTCAACAGTACGGAGGGCATTAGCGTCGTTCGTCGGTGATGAACCACGCGATATTCGAGTAGACCGGATGCTACGTCTCGTATTACGCCTACTACCTCAAAACGATTCAAATGACGCTCAACGAATACAAATGGTCGAATCAATTGGTGATGCATTACCGAAATACAAACAGTGGGTCCGAATGCGCTTAGAAGCTCGCCATATGGGTGCTTCTGGAGATTTCTTTGATGATGCAAACCGGCTTGGGGCCGCGTTAAAACGAACTCCCGGCCCTGGTGTGCGGGTTCCCTTAGAAGCAGATGAATTGCCGTTACCTGACGTTACGAATATTGATGAATTAATTCAACAAGCAAAACGCCTTGTTCAATCATTGAATCCCCCATCTGCTGGTGGAGTCAGCTGATCATGCCAGCTCATTGAGCAGTGCGTCCTGTTCCTCTTGTGAAATTGCAGGTTTTTCATTCGGAGTAGCCTGCACAGCGATTCGAGGGGCTTCTGGCATCGGCATATCGAGTGGAATCGGTTGATTGAGACCAGTCGGGGGCGCTGGCATTGGTGCCAAAGGTGGCGGAAGCGGCGCCGGTGCAGGAGGTGTGACAGCAGGGGTCAGAGGAGCAATCACAGGAGGAGGGGGTATGATTGTTGGCGGACCTAACGGCGGTGTCGGTGCGGGAGGTAAAGGCGAAACTACAGGTTCTGGAGCAATATTATTCATTGTTGGTGGACCACTTGGTTGAGGAGCTTTCTGCACAGTAGGTTGTTCGACTACAGGCTCCTGTTCAGTTGTTGGGTTTGCCTCTTCAGCAACACTCGTGATTTCAACCGGCTGTTGGATACTTTCAACCATCCCAGTCTCAGTACTCAAGGGCAATTGTTTGAGAGGCTGTATTTGTGGTTGAGGAGGAGCGGGGGCATGGAGCTGTGAGTGCAACTCGTTAACGGCCGAAACGTCGAGTTGACCCATCTTAATGTAATCTGCCATTGCAGGACCAACCAATGCCATACTCGCCCTGAAACCAGGAACAAAAGATCCCATTGTAGTTAGTTCAATTTCATGTGAATTTCCACACGATGAAAACATAAGTCGGTGGGTTTCCAGTTTTGTAGGTAGGAATTTCAATCCAATCAAGAACATTGACAACCCAAGAATAATTGGCGTAAGCCCCTGTATCATCATAAGAATGATTCCTGCAACTCCAAAACCTGCAGATATGCCTAGTTCAACTGGCGCTGGCTTTTCGATGACATGTTGGAAGCTGGTTAATTCGGCATCCATGACAAGTTGGACATCAACACGAGGAATTCCATCCTTGTGCAATGTGGTTTTTACAACTCGAAAAACACCATCTCCAACAACAATTGATGTTGATGATAACCCATCTTTTGATTCTGAGAGAGGGAATTCCTCAACATCCTCTTCATTGTTGTGAAACAAGGGCTTTGCTCGAATCGGTAATGCGTGAACATCCATCAGTTCACGAGGTTTACTTTCAATCTCCTCAACCACTTCTTCGATCTCATCCTCTTCAACATCGGACGAGGGGGACGTGTCATCTTCCATATGTCCACCTTACCTGAACAATGAAATGAACGTAACGGAGTTCAACGATGGGTTTCAGAGAACCAAGATTTTGCACCGCTCTTCGAATCAAAACCTTTTCCTGGCTTAGTTCCAACTACGGTGCCAATAGAGGCCTCGGAAGCAATTTCTTGAATTCGCTCGTTGATTGGGCCGTTGATGATGAGAGCTTGTACACCCTCAGTACCAGCAGCAGATTTTGCAATAGCTGCAGCACCCATTTCTTCACTAACCGAACCGTCAGCAAGAATGAACATCGCCTTATTTTTACCAAGGCTGTCTTGATGATCGAACATCTCCTGGATTTCAGCAGGAGCAATTTCGGACTCAAAGACTTCTGGCATTTCTTCAACCCACTCGTCATTACTTCCACCATGTTTTTCTTCATCTTCCTTGTCTTGTGCCTGCATTGTCTTTGCAAACTTTGCAGCATCCACCTTCATGGAAAGAGACTTGGTGATGGTTTTCTGAGGCAAAAGTTCCCATTCTTGGCCAACAGGTGCTTGTGCAACGAAATCAACCTTGAGAATTGCGTGAAGTTGTCGGAACAACATTTCGCCACCACGATCTCCATCGATAGCTAGCGTAACGGATTGTTTTGCATTGGCGAGATCAATCAATTCTTGCTTGATGTTTCCAGCACCATCTGCACTAATTGCATTTTTAACACCACAATTGAGCAAGTTGATGACATCGTTTCGTCCTTCGACGATAATTAACGAATCGGAACTTTGGACGTTTGGCCCACATGTTAGTCCGTGGAAATTTGTGGCTGTTCCAACCGTCAAGACGGACCGCACTTCTTCGACAACCGTTTTACTTGCTGCTTCCCCAGAATTGACCAACTGGAGCAACAACTCCTTTGCACGGTCGACAACAGCAGTCCGCTTAGTAGCACGAACGTCCGAAATTTCGAGAACGCTGATTTTTGCTTGACATGGCCCAATACGATCGATTGTTTCCAATGCTGAACCAATGATGGCTGTTTCGACATTGTCCATACTGCTTGGAATGAGAATCATCCCGTGCACCTTTCCCCCCTTTGTTTCCATTTCAACGTCAACGTGTCCAACACGAGCAGTACGCTGTAGTTTTCTGAGTTCGAGCTCATCACCGAGCAAACCTTCGGTTTGTCCCATGATTGCCCCAATGATGTCTTTTCGCTGAACGGTACCATTGACCTTAATGTCAGCCTTAATCAAATACTTCATTGCCTTTCCTTGTTTATTTCCTGAGTTGTTTCTTCGACCCATTTTGAATTCTCCTATCGGCTTCCTCACAGTCTACGCATTAATCCCAAAAAGGGGACGCAGTGCAACGGTTAGGTAAAGTTGACCAACCAAGTGAATGTGATTCAGCAATTCATGCTATGACCAATCCCTTTTCAATCCTGTGGAGAATTTGAGCCCAGAATTTACGTTTTATTCCTTCGGCAGGGAAGAGGAGCTTCAACAAGTACAACCTAGATTTTTGCTTAAGGAAAGGGAGAAGTTGATTTCAAACCATCAATGCTAACGGCCAAGTAATCCACTTAACTTTCCTCGAAAAGCAGAAAATAATTGAAAAATCTTCGCGTGGGTTCAAGAAGAGGTTCTCCCTACGACAATTCGTGTCCGCCGAATCAGTTCACCGTCTCGCTGCATTTCGCAGTACGATTGAGGTGATGTTACTCGATGGTGTATTAACACGAGAAGAGAAGCGACTAATCATCCGTCTTTCTTCATGCCTTAATCTAGAACCACATCAACCCGCAGAGGTTTATCAGGCAATAATCGATGGTAAGGAAACCGAAGACGGCGAAATACTCACATCTGAAGAACAGCATGAAATCTACAAAACGGTGTTTGAAGTTGCCATCATCAACGCCTCCCTCTCCAAGGATGAGTTTCGAGTCATGGCCCACCTGCGTGATCTATTCGCTATCGATGATGATGAGCACAACCTCGTCGAACGGGAACTTAGAGACATGGTTAAGGAACGATTTGAAGATCCCAATATGGTCGAAAAGACACTTACCAATCTTCGTGATTCCGTCCGTGTGGTTACGACTTTGTTTGATAATGTTCGAAAAAAGAACCACGGTGAAACGTGATGAACGCTTCCTCATTGGATGACTATTTGGACAGCTTTTCCTCCTTTCCTAATCGACGTAAGAAGCGGTTAGCAATGCTTCGTGAGGCGTATACCTTCGGCGTTCCGGGAATGATTACTAAATCCATGACAGATCGCCTCGCACAATCGGGTCACTACACCTTTCATATTGGAACCCCCGACCCGGAAATGCGGCGAATCGCTTCGTGGATGTTAACGAATGAACAAGATCGACTGAAGATAGCCAAATTCATACCGAAAATTTGGAAACGTGGTGGAAGAGAAGATCTGAAACTTGTGGGGTTACTTCTTGCGAACATGTCGGATGAAGAGCTCGGAGAGAATGGATGGACAATATTCCTACAACTTGTCCAAGAACGTGTGTCTGTAGAGGTTTTTCTTGAGACTGCGGAAGAATTTCTTCGAGGAGGCCGTCAACTTCCAGATGATGAATGGATTCGCGATGCATCATTGCAGAGTAAGACATGGGCCCAATTGATGATTCTCCTCCTCTCACTAGATGAATCTCGGGTTGCTCCACATCAGAACCTTTTAGAAACGGCCAAGGAAGGTGGTGAATTGTTCGAACGTATTCGAGAACGGCTTCTTCAACGATTATCTTGATGGGCTTTGAGCAGTTCCGAGTATCATGGCAGAACGCTTTCTTCCGACCGAAGACCCCGTTCTCGAACAGGTACTCTCATGGACGGTTGAACGCGACGCTCGTGACGTACGACGTCTTCTTGAATGGCTACCACAAGCCCGTTCGAGTCGAGAACGCCAAGCCCTACTCGATCGAGTACGAGATTTACTTGACGAGTTGGAGCAAGCCATGACAGCACTCGATGAACTTGTGTGAGAATTATGTCGCTCTTGTGCTTAATCCTTGCAGGCGGTAAGAGCACTCGAATGAATCAGGACAAGTCCCTAATGTTCGATTCTGTCAACAAACTTTCCCAAGAGTTGACTGCACGTGGATGTAATGTCCTTGTCGCATGCGGATCAGTAGATCGAACATCTCTGTTTAATTCGAAGTGCTGGATCGATCCTGCTGGAACGGAATCAGTTGCGCAGGTAATTCGTTCATTCGTAGAAGAATATGATGGTGAAATACAACTTTTCCCATGTGATATGTTTCGACTCGATGAACATGCTATCGATGTATTACTCGCCCAAGAACCCGGAGTCCCAATCGATTCTGAAGGGCGAGAACAGTTCACATTATCTCGAATACCAGAAGGATGTAGGTTACCGGATGTGATGAGTATGCGAGAACTCTTCTCAGGATTGGATCGAAATGCAATGAGCGCACTTGGAAACAGATTAGAGAATTTTAATCATCAAGCTCAAATTGATGCCCTGAACAAATCAAATCGATGACTCTAGGGTAGATTCTATGTTCTTCTATCTGTACGCGCTTTGCAAGGTGAGGACGTGTATCGTTTTCAAAAACCGGAACTCGGCATTGTGCAAGAATGGTCCCTGTATCCATTCCAGCATCGACGATATGGACGGTACAACCACTCACTAACACACCAGAAGCGAGAACATCAGTATGGGCATCGACGCCCGGAAAAGCAGGAAGCAATGATGGATGAATATTGACAATTCGAGGATAGAAATTCTCTACAAATTGAGGTGTGAGAATCCGCATATATCCAGACAAGACAATTAAATCCACATCGTATTCCAACAACTTCTGCTCAATTCGCATCTCTTGTTCGCGTCGGCGCTCTTCTCGAGGAACATTGACGTCAACCGACTCGATAATGACTGGGAGGTTATATTGCCTTGCAAAATCAACGCCTTTGGCATCCTCCTTATCAGTAACACAAACAACCGTTGTGTGAACACAACCACTCCTTGTTTGGTGCTCCAAAAGAGCGTTCATCCCAGTCCCAGAACCGGAAAAGAAAACAGCGATTCGAATGGGATGAGATGGACTTCCGTTCCGACTTAACAATTGAATCCCCCCCATGTATGGCCCAGGTCCTGATTGATTACAGTCCTATCCCTGTCCCTATTCCTTATGTGTGACAAATTACAGGACTGACTTAGGAAGTGCGGTTATGGAGGGTCAATCCAATCAGGATATCCCCTTCGCCTTCAATTTCGAAGGGCTTTCAGATCATGAGATTCTCGAGGCCATTTTGGACATGCATAAACCTTCCAAGAACCCAGTTGTACGATGGCTATGGACTGTTTTAGGGTGCATTTTTGTTGTTTTTGCAGCCATTGGGACGATTGTACCAGGTTGGCCAACAACCTCTTGGCTTGTTGCAGCAGGGTTCTGTTTTGGGCGATCCTCAAGGCGAATGTTTCACTGGTTGCTAACGAATCGTGTGTTCGGCAATGTTCTGCTTGAGTACTATGTTGCTGGTCGTGCACTTCCTCTTCATTCTAAGATTGTCATCATTGGTATCATTTCGGTTGTTTCAGCATTCTCAATTTACGTTGTTACCAAGTTAGGTGATCCTGGTTTCGGACAAACAACAATTGCAATTGTTGCAGTTATTGGAATCTGGTTCGTTGGCTGGAAAGTTCCAACCGTGCAGTTGCAACCTCGCCCGAATTAGAGATCCTTGAGATGTGTTGCGAATCGATTCGCTATCGAAATCCCAACATCTGTACATGAAGAAGCCCCACCCAAATCATAGGTCAAAGATTTTCCATCCTTCAGATGTTCAGCAACGCTCTGATCAAGAAGTTGCGACACATTCAACAAATCATCATCGTTTGATCGTCGCGCTAACCAATCCAACATCATTTGAACGGAGTTTATACTTGCAATCGGGTTGACCTTATTCTGTCCAGCATGCTTTGGAGCCGATCCATGAACTGGTTCGAAGAAAGCATGGTCATCGCCTATATTACCTGAGGCGGCCATCCCCATTCCGCCTTGCAAAACAGAGGCCAGGTCTGTTGCAATGTCCCCAAACATGTTTGAGGTGACAACAACATCGTAGAACTCAGGAGTTCTTGTCAGCCATTGAGTGAAAGCATCAATGTACCCATAATCGGTTTCAACGTGAGGGAAATTGCCTGCAATTTTATCGAAACTTCGGCGGAACAATTGGCAACCTCGAGTAACGTTGCTTTTGTCAATACAAGAAACACGCTGCTTACCATCAACTGGTGCTCCGTTACGGGTGTTACAAATGTCGAACCCCATCTTGATGAGACGTTCTGATCCGTGAGAGGAAATGGGACGGGGGTCGTATGCTACTTCGCCATGGAGTCCGGGGAATTCAATTTCTGGAGGCTCATATCCTTTTAGTCCTTTAGCGCGCTGTGCACTACGATGAAGAAGGGAGTGGTAGAGTCCTTCTGTGTTCTCACGGAGAATAACCATGTTGACCATATCAGGATCCCAAATGTTTGTGAATCGGCCATGAACCTTGTGAGGGACGCCCTCATACAGGCGAATCGGACGCACATTTGCATACAAATCAAGACCGCTACGCATTCCGAGAATAACAGATCCCCCAGCTAAATCACCGTTCGGAAGGCGGGCGCCAGGATAACCAATCGCACCCATGAAAATTGCATCTGCATCATCACGGCAGAATTCAAACGAACCTTCAGCCCACTCTTCTCCAGTAGCAAGATAGTGCTGGCCGCCACAAGGAATCACATTCTGTTCAAAACCATGATTCGTATGCTCCTGAATGGTGTCCAGGATTCGCTGTGCTTCGACCGCAACTTCCTTTCCGGTACCATCGCCGGGAAGCACCGCAATAACGTGGTCGCTCATGGCTGTTCGAGGTGCCAATAGTACATGAAGGAGACCCATTTCTCTCCTGTAAATTTCAATGCCGGAACAGGCGGTGTCCCGTAAAGAGCATCGAAATACCAAGGCGGTTTGCAGCATCGATAACTTCCTGATCACGAATAGATCCACCTGGCTGAACTATTGCGGAAGCACCAGCAGCAGCAGCTTGTTCCAAACCATCAGCGAATGGGAAGAATGCATCGCTGGCAAGTACACAACCTGTCGCACGTTCACCAGCTCGGCGTGATGCAATACGAACCGCTTCGACTCGACTGGTCTGACCAGGGCCAATCCCAACGGTTGAAAGGCCTTGAACCATAACAATTGCATTGGATTTCACTTGTTCACAGACCCGCACTGCAAATTTCATTGAATCGATTTCTTCCGATGAAACCTGCTTATCCGTGACTGTTTTCGCCGCTTTCCAATCGATGATTGGAGGCTCTTCTGTCTGAACAATCCAGCCCCCTTCAATCTGCTTCAAAATCCTCTTTCGTTCCAAGGGAGCCAATCGATTTTTTGGAGAATCAATTGTGAGCAATCTTCGATTGCCTTTCTTCATGATAAATTCCTTTGCATCATCTGTATATCCTGGTGCAATGAGCACTTCAATGAACAATTCAGCCATTGCTTGAGCAGTATCAAGAGTGACAACTTCATTGAAACAAATAATAGATCCAAAAGCAGATTCTGGATCACTTGCAAGCGCATTGGTGTAGGCTTCAACTTGACTTGAAGCCAAAGCAACACCGCATGGGTTGTTGTGTTTGACAATGACGCAGGCGTGAGGAGTATCCGGCCATTCATCTGTTGACAAAGAACGACATAGACGCAGGGTAGCATCAGCATCGGAATAGTTGTTGTATGACATCGCCTTACCCCCCTCAACGTGTGCAGTCACTAAAGTAGAGTGCTGGCCAAACACTTCATCATCGACATACAATGCTGCACTTTGATGGGAATTCTCCCCATATCGTAATGTTTCCATTCGAATTGAGGATGCCAATAGAGTATCATGGAATCGTCTTGACTGTTCTTTAACCGAATCAAATGATTCAGGGACGCCATTCCAGCGTTGATGTAGTGTGTTAGCAATCGCTACATCATAGGATGCTGTATGCTCATAGGCAGTAAGGGCAAGTTCTTGTCTTCGTTCGATAGGCACTCCTGAAGGATTACCGTTGGATTGACGAAGGTCGTCAAGAATCGATTCGTAATCTCTTGGATTGCAACAAATGATGACATTGGCGTGATTTTTCGCTGAAGCACGAACCATTGTTGGGCCCCCAATATCAATCATTTCCAGCAACGCATCTTTGTCCAGAGGAGGATCAGCTGAAGCTGCAGAAACGAATGGATAGAGGTTGCATGCGACCAGAGCTATCGGCGTATACTGTAAATCCTTCATACCTGCACGGTCTTCCTCTTTTTGTAATCGGGCTAAGAGTGGGCCGTGTATTGCGGGGTGGAGTGTTTTCACGCGTCCATCGAATATTTCAGGGTGCTGAGTGACATCAGAGACACTCATAACTTCAAGACCTGCTTTCTTGAGTTTCTTTGCAGTCCCCCCAGTTGATACCAATTCGAACCCAAGGTCGACAAGTGAAGTTGCAAATTCAACGATTCCTGTTTTGTCCCATACACTCAGCAGTGCGCGAGGTTTTCCCGAGTCCATGATTGCACCCGTTATCGCACTCTAGTATGTCTTTGTTATCAAGCATGTGATGAGCCCACTTGCTCAATCGCCTCGTGATGAGATGACCTGGTCAACACGGAGCAAGCCACAAGCAGTCTCGACGGCTGCTTGTAAGGCATGAGAAACGGTATGTGATGAGAGCAGGACGTCTTGAATCTCTCCAATACTACCGTCCTTACAAACACCAAATTGTCTGGATCGATTCCTATGCGCCGCACGCAGTTGCAACAATGTATCGATTTGGTCCTCTCCAGCGTTAAGTGCAAGTGTGCTCGGAATCGTTTCGAGAGCCCGAGCAAACCCTTCGATTGCAAGGCGCTGACGACCAGATACGGATTCCGCACGTTCTCTCAAGTGAAGTGCGGCTGCTACATGGAAGGAACCGCCTCCAAGGATTGCAGCAGGATCTTCTAGAACGCATTCAATGGACCGAAGTGCATCGTACATAGCGCGAATGTACTCTTCAACAGCGGCTCCTTGACCACCTCCAACATCGATCGTGACAAGGCCCGACGCTTCACCAACCTCGACGATGAGTCGTGTGCGACGACCGTCTTCATGCTCTGAAACATGGACAAGAGCGGAACTGAGGCCACCGAGATTCTCTTCATCAATATCATCAAGATGATTGATCAATTGTGCGCCAGTCGCAGCAGCAATATCTTCGATACCATCATCTTCCAGCATTCCCACGAGAAGAATATCATTGTCATTACAAGCATGCTGAATGCGATCATCAACTTCCTTTGATGTAAATACGGCTCTAGCACCCGATGTTGCAAGTGCATCTATCTTTTCCTGGATGAGTTTCTCTTCAGCATCCAAAAATGCAACCATTTGTTCGGGTCGTTCGATTTCAATTTCAGCATCCCGCTTCGTCTTTTGAATGGTCAGAGGACAGGTCAATGCTAGAACACGAGAGTGTTGAGAAATCTTTGGGGTTCGTTCAGAATCAAATTTTTTGTCAAGAATCACGCCCTTGACCAATCGTGTTTCGTGAATTGAATCAAATCCACGCTTTACCATCCGAACGTTTTCTGCACGAACTTGGCGACCACTTTCTTTTACCGTCATCATTGCCTCAACCAGCAGTTGTGCGAGAGCATCCCCTCCTGCTTCTGCTGATTTACCAACCATGGAAGTGCGAGCTACAGATTGCAACGATTGTTGATCAATGTTGTTTGTTGAATATTCGTCTAGAATTTCGAGGGTATCGATTACAGACTGTTGGTATGCCTCGACTAGAGCGAGCGGATGAACACCACGTTCCAGCAATCGTCCAGCTTCTTTCATCAATTCACTCGCAAAGAGAAGGCAACCTGTGACTCCATCTCCGCATGCATTTTCTTGTGATTCTGCAAGTTGAACGAATGCTTTTGCTGCAGGGTGTTTTACAAGAAGGTCGGCCACAATCTTTGCTCCATCGTTGGTAATTGCGTTTTCACCGTTCGTTTTGTACATCATTTTGTCCAAACCGTTCGGGCCAAACGTTCGGCGCAGAATGTCCCCAAAAGCAACGGCGGCCCCGACTAATTTCTGTGTAACGGCCACGCCACTGGTCACCGAGGTAGTCGGTCGAACAATAACAACTGGCGCACGCCCAGAACCATCGTCTTGTTGCGCCATGAATCTCGGGAGTAACCGTTCTTCAAGAAGTCTCCTTCTCAACGTCGACGGCCTTTACGCGTCTTTTTCGAACGCCCATGTTGTTCATAGGCACGACTTTGGTAAGCTCGCCGATCTTGGTCATCAGACCAGATTGAGTGTTCAGATACATCCTCTGATTCAGGTAAATCATCCAGTGATTCTATCGATAGACGTAGCCCTCCAAGTTGGTCCTGCAAAGCCCGGACGTTATCTCCACCCCTACCAACCAATGTCGAAATCATGTTCTTGGGAGCATAGACGGTAGCAGAAGCATCACTTGTAAATTGAACACGAACGTGCACTCCTGCCCATTGTCGAATCGTATGAATCAACTGCTTTTGGGCAAGTTGCTGCAGCGGCTTCTTTTGCCGAGATTCACTTACAGGCACTACTGCAAGTTCAGATCCAAATGCGAACATCTCATGAGTGACCTTTCCACTTGGGAATTCAACGACCTCAATGACAGGTCGAGCCAATTCTTCCTGCATTCCAGAAGGGGGTTTTACCGTCATTCTCAATTCGAGAACTTGTTGAATCTTACCTGCTTCAACGTGCAACACAGTATCAAGAACTTGAGAAACAAGACCCAACTCAACCTTTCCAATAAGGCGTTGAATGGCTTCGAGTGCAGAATTTGCGTGGGTCACTCCTAGGAGCCCAACTCCTGCCAGGCGAACATCGGCAAAGATTTCGAAATCTCTTGCTCGACGCACCTCATCAAAAATTACGAAATCCGGGCGAACGAGGAAGATGATTTCTGCGGTTTTCTCTAAATCACCCTCAAGAGGAGCATATTGAGTAATTCGATCTGCCAGTTGCAAATCCCTTGGCGCTTCCATTGTTTTGACCATTGCACCGATGTCATCATCAAGATACTCAGCGATGGCTTGAGCAAGCGTGGTTTTCCCCGAACCCGGTCGTCCACAAATGAATACACCACGGTGGTGGTTGGAAAGGCGTTCAACAATTTTAGGGTCTAAGTCATAATCACTCAAGGACAACTTCGCCACTGGCCGTACAACGGTGATCTCCCTGGCGTCTGAAAACGGAGGACTTGCACATGTAATTCTCAAATCCCCAAGTTGCAGAACTTGACATCCTTTCCTGTTGATTTCAAGGAAGCAGTCACTGCGGTGTTGATTTTCTTCAACAACTGTTTGGAGCGTTTCCTGCAACGATTCCAATTTCAGATTATCCCAATCACCATCCTCTCCATCAAGTTCAATCAACTTGAGTTGTCCAATCGTCCCTTTTTTTACTCGAGGGGGACAGTCAGCCTTCAGAAAGATAGTGTGAACATCTTCCTCAAGCAATTGCTCTAACTCGGAAGGAAGCTCAGGATGTTCTCCGTGCTTTGCCATGGGGGTAATGTTTCGACGGAGGCATTTGACCCTTCGCACGCTTATACGGATGTAGTACCCGGTTCAAGCATACCAAAAGTCCACCAAATGTATGCATTTGTTCCAATGCTTCCAAGGATCGAACCAACCAATGGGAAGTCATAGAAGTAAATGCACCAATAGGTAAGACCAGCCGTTACTGCAACGAAAGTGAGGATGTTCAGCACACCACCGGTCTTCATCCCACTAAGTTGCACGGTCTTTTCATATCGAGTAGCTCCCCAAATGAGGGCTACAACACACGATAGGATTGAAAATGCAATCGCTGCATCCAAAACAGAATCTTGGACGAACCATGTTCCAAATGATGCAATTGTGACGCCAGCCAGTAGCCAAAGCATGACTCGTTCGGGGCTCATGATGCATCCAGTTGGCTTCATCTCTTCAATTCTCGTGTGTCCGAACGTCCTGAGGTGACCAATTGAGAGCGAGCAATTTCGATGTACTGTATGGTCCTTAGAATGGAACCTGTCGAGGATGCAGTCGAAGGTAAATTGCTGACGAGGAAATCGTGGAGTACACCTTCAAGTGGTGTACGATTGGAGTTTACGGAAACCGTCCGGATGTCTTCATTTTCAATAATGAAATCCTTGTGATTTTGCAATTGAATCAGGATTCTTCCATCGGTTCCTAGGATTTCTAATTCTGAAATGTCTGTTGCAGCGTTCCATCCAACATCGATATGGATCTCCACTTGATTGGGATATTCAAGCGTCAATTGAGATTGTGTACGTGTTCCGAGGACTTCTGAGATTCGAAGGGGAGTCTGATCGTTCAGGATATATTCTGCTAAGTCAACACCATGAATCGCTAAGGAGTCAAGGGAATGCGAGACTGCATCATCTATCCTTGTGGTTTTCTTTCGGTAATGGATGGATTGAATGGCACCAATTTTTCCTCCATGTATCTTTGATTTCGCATCCTCGATACATGGGTGGAATCGGAGGAGAAACCCACTCTTTAGTGCACTTCCTTCCTGAACTGCGGTAGATACCAAGATCGAAGCATGATCAAAGGTCGTAGCCATGGGCTTTTCCAAGAAGACATCAACACCTTGGGAAAGAAACTGTTTACCAAGAGAATAATGGGTTTCATTTGGAGTCACAACAACGACAGCGTCGAGGCCAAATTTGTCAACCAGCGTCTTAGGATTGTTATGAATCTGAATTGATTCGCTCTGTATAGACTTCAGAGTGACCTCGTCAATATCACATGCTACGATACACTCAACAACATCTGGCATGTTTTGCAAAGCCATGAGGTGTTTCACGCCCCATCGACCACAACCGACAACCCCCACTCGCTTCCGCACAAGTAAAGGGTAACTTTGTGGCAATTGATGTTTGGCTTTTGACCATGCCTAGGAGTCGTAATAGGCATATTCTGGATATTCAACTTCAAACATCACAACATTGGTTAATTCCATGTCCGTTAGGTTGTGAACGGTGATGCCAGCTCCAGAAAATGCATAGATGAAGTCGCCCATAAATATGGTCCGTCGAATGTTTTCATTTCCACCCCACCAGTGGTTGACACCTTCATGATTAACGAGGGAGGAGTGGTTGACTTCACCGTGAACGGACATGTTCCCAGTGGCCTCATCGACGTTGACAATAACGGCCTTTGAGACGTATTCATACGACCAATGGTATCCAATATCTTCTTCATAACTCTCGATGTATCTGTATGTTGAAAGAGGGACTGCGAGCATTTCCTTTGGCCCCCAATACTGGAAGGCTTTGTGCTCATACATCGCCTCGGAATACGACCATGTCCAACGATTATCTTCAGGATCATTTACTGGAGATAACATCAGGGTATCTGCAACTGCTGGTTGAGTTAAGTCGCTGATATTGAAGGTGGAAAGGCGCGTGCTCGACCAATCGAGTCCTAAACCGTCTTCACCAGCGGGCCCCATTCCAATGGTTAGGAGCATACCATCGTGAAGTGGGTGAATGTAGGTAGAGACACCAGGAACCTCTAATTCCCCTAGAATCGTTGGCGTTGCAGGGTTTGACAAATCAATCGTCCACAATGGATCAATCTGTTCAAAGGTAACGAGATATGCACGATCTTCCACAAATCGGGCGGACCAAATACGCTCATCTTCGGCAATACCATCCAGCCGACCATACTCGAGGAGAACCTGTTGGTCTGTTTCCGGATTGACACCTCGTACGAGGGTGATCAGAGAAGAAGACATAGGTTCAGGGTCTTCCATCCACCATCGATTCCATTGGCCAACGGTAGTAGCGATTCGCAACACACCTTCGTGTTCAGAAATACAGAACTGATTCAAAATCTGACCATCAATTCGCCCGGAACCTGTGTATGTTGTCACGCCAGGAATAGAAATATCGAATGTGTGGATGTTTGTCATTTCATCAACTTCATCCTGGCCCCAGAACCACCACCAATCCCATGAATTCTCTGTGAGGACGAGAGCATCTTTGGAGGCATAGACGAGAGGATGATTACTGAGCAAATGGTCGGATTCGAAATTGAACGTCGGAGAGAACAAATCGAGTGAAAGAATGTTGGTAAATCCACGACTGAATCCATCCATCGGTTGCGCAAAGTTTTCACACGATTCAGAACGCATGTCATGTTCAATAATCTCTCCATCAACACGCTGGTAAATTTTCGGAACGAGATCTTCCAATGCAACAGCCTCCAGAACCTCATCATTCGCCTGAATTGTTTCATAGGCAATCATTTCGCGATAGGTCTTACGCTCTGGGTCATCCCATTGGAGCTCATAATAGGCACTCGGCATGTTCAGCCAATTCGACAGACCCGGAATGTTGAGCCATGAGTGGGTGATGGCTCGAATGGAGCCATCGATTTCACGCGCATCAACATTGTATCCTTCCAAGTAAAGCTCCTGAATGATTTCTGGACTCGATCTGTTGGAGATATCGAATGTCGTATACTTGGTCAAGGAATTAACCCGCCACTGACTGTACTCTCCTTCCCATCGGAGATATTCGTACAAATCATCCTCGGAATTGATGCTCCAAGGATTGTAACTCGAGAGTACAATCAATCGATCATCCTGTAACATCATCGAAATCGGTGAACCTTCGATTGAAGAATTGCTTGCAAATTCAATTTCTCCAAATTCTGGAATCTCCATGATTGAGAGGGATGATCCTTGAAGGACATAGATGTAATATCCATCGGTTTTGATGAAATCAGCTTCATCCACCCCTTGTTCTTGGTTATTGGTACCACTGAAATCTTCGCCTTCGGTTCGAGTTGGCTGGGATTTAGGGACGGTTATTGTGGCGGTGTCTCCATCCATTGATGCTTCAGCAACCACTCCATCCTCGAGCCAACCACCGCCCCAGTAATATGTCTCTTCAACCGCCTGCAACAACCCCGTCCGATATTCTTCAGCGATACTTGCCTTGAGGCTGTATTCCATGTCGTCACAAGAATCAAACTGAACCAATTGTGGTTGAGAGATTGTGCGTTGAGTCTTTGTTTTCCAGTCATCCGGTAGTTCCGTGAAATTAATTTCATCACGTACCTTCCCGATGCATCCCGCCGATAACATAAGGGCAATCAACAGAAATGCAACGTGTTTGGGACGGCCCATAGCAAAAGGCATTAGTGTACAGTTAAGAATTCAATGCTTTCTTGCATCGAATTCTTTGGTCAGCATTATGTGCTTGATTCAAAGCGTTAAGAATGTGCCAGATAATGTCGAAATCGAACGGCGATTCCTCGTCGATGGTCGCCATCAACGACCTTGGGTTGAGGAATCTTTTCGATGCATTTCAATTCTGCAATGG
>CENG01052483.1_pt1 | contig 32637 bp, 27 predicted proteins | sample 530131 | NCBI WGS metagenome assembly CENG01 (sample SAMEA2591057, study PRJEB7988) | marine metagenome | biome: marine biome (ENVO:00000447); feature: surface water (ENVO:00002042) layer; material: saline water (ENVO:00002010), including plankton (ENVO:xxxxxxxx) | depth 5 m
TGGCAGAGCTATCGCGGCCCAAAGTTGCGCTATGGCGACTGGGCTGACGTCGTTAACAGCCAAGAAAGCAGGGAATGCAACATAAGTGAATCCCTGTGGGAGTCCCTGAGCCGTGTATAATATCGAGAGTGATACATACCTTCTGAACTGATTCTCAGCAAGTGACTTTCCATCCTTCCAAGCTTCGATCGACGACTTAACGTACCCAGAATAGCGAACCGGATTCATGACTTCCACACTTGACATCAACTTAGATGGTAAATCTGACCCCTTGCTAGAGAGATCTATCTTCTTATCCCAGCGTTCCCTAAAAGCAATGAATGCGATTAGTGCCACCGCACCCAAAAACGGGAGCAGGAATACAGAGAGGCCGAATTGCATCATGTCTCCTGACATTATCTCAGAAGCATCACCATCGACTAGAATGATTCTCCTTGCATCTACAGGAGAAATACTATCTTCGCTTACTACCAGTCTGGCATAAATGGTAGAGTTTCCAGATTCGATATGAGGGTCAAGCTTTACTCTCCACTCACTCCAATCGCCCTTCAGATCGGCCGCCCCCTTCCATTCTCCGCCACCTACTCTGACCTCTACAATCCCCATCCCAGGAGCAACGCCAGAAGCTGTTCCTGAAACGTATGACTGGTTTCCAATTTCTTGTAGTGTCTCGAGATTCATACTGACATTTAGTGATCTGTCAATGCTTCCCGCGGCTTCCACAAAGGCCAGTGGATCGGCCTGCCCATATCCAAACTCGTTATCTGGACGAGTCTCTAGTATACTACAATCATTGAATCCTGGATCATCGAGAAGTTGCAAATCTCTCTCGATAGAATGAGCTGAAATAATATCCTTGAATTCTGTAGGGGTGATATCCGGATTTGCCTCTACCATCAATGCGGCGATACCTGCCATGAGTGGTGTAGCCATACTAGTTCCTGACTTGCTAGTATATCCATCACTAGATGCCGCGTCGGGAGCCATGATGTTGGATCCGATAGTTGCAACGTCTGGCTTCACTCTACCATCAGAAGTATAGCCTCGACTGCTGTAAATAGCCAGTCCTAGATCCTTATCTAGGCTCGCAACAGTGACCGGAAGTTGAGCATCACCGGGACTATCTATGGTATTACAGCCGGCAAAAGTAGCCCCTCCGAACTCATTACCAGCTGAGAGAGTGGTGATGATTCCTGCCTCGACAACTGAATCCATCTGCCTACTCCAAGCTGAGTCGCCGTTGTTGTCGAAGTGAACCTCTAGCTGCTGTTCTCCAAGAGATGATGTGACGATGTCGATTCCATACTTGTCCTTATTCTCTATGGCCCACTGGGCCCCTTGGATAACGTCCTCTATATCTCCATCACAGCAGGCTAAGATGTTAATTAGAAACGCTCCGGGAGCCGCTCCAACATACTTTTGTCCAGTGGTAGGATCGGTTTGTCCCCCTCCAGAACCTACCGCAATACCAGCTACGTGGGTCCCATGAGTTCCTGAGTCGTAAGAAGTGGACGGGTCTTGTTCGGCATCCATTAATACTGCATCATAGAATGCTATAATCTTCGGATCGCAATCAACAAAAATTGGGTTTGGATCTAGGGGGTCTGGGTCAGGTTGCTCACAACCTGTAGTAAAGGGCTCGTCATCCATATCATTCAAGCCCTCATGGTCTCCTCTAACACCGGTATCCAGAACAGCAACTACCGAGCCTGTCCCATCAAAGCCGAAGTCAGTCCAAACCTGATCGACACCCATGTTAGGGACGGCCTCATTCATGTGTGGTTCTGCCAGACCGAGATCCTCGATCATTACTACTCCGGGGAGAGACCTGATTCCATCTTGAGAAAGTATAGTTTCGAACGGAGCAGTTGCTGAAACAGTATCGAGATATTTGGGACGAAACGTGACTTTGACCCCTAAGCTCTCCAGTTCCTCAACATCCGCATCGGAAGGATGGTGGTCATAATCGATGAAAATTCTGGCACTTCCCGATTCTGCTCTCTTCCACCAATCTTGTTGGGTTTGGGAGGGTTGATCTAGAAGCCATTCAAGTCTATCGTCCAAAGAATTGCGATCCTTATCTCTGCTCCAGTGGGACCACCAGTTAGAATGTAGTTCCGATTCCACACTTTCTGTCCACACTCCATCAGCATCTAAGCCTCCTTTTCCTTGCTCTATTGGCTGAATATCCGAGGAAGCCAATGGTAGCAACATTAGCAAGATGATGAATGATGCAGTGGCTGCGCTACGTCCCGCCATGGAGTTGGCCGGTACTGGTTACGTTTAGGGGTTCGGACTGAAATATTACAACTCAACTTCAGATAATACACTCTGGAGATTGGAAATTTTTGTTGGATAGGCACTAATGGAGATGCTTCGACCGAAAATAAGTGGTATGTGTAGCCCCTCCGATAGTCATGGGCAATGGCATAGCTGAGGCGATTGAAGCGTTCTCCTTGGGGAATCCTGTGATGATTTTTGACTCGGATTTCAGAGAAAGAGAGACTGATCTTCTTTGGCCGGCCGCCAGAGCGACTCCTGAAATAATGAGAAGGCTTCGTAGAGACTGTGGGGGTTTACTTTTCCTCGCAATTGGTGACGAAATAGGTGAGAAGTTTGGACTACCTTGGCTTCAAGACATACATTCAACTCCTTCCATAGTTGCAGATAATCCTGTACTTGGAGAGTTGATTACCAATGACCTTCAATATGATAGTAGATCGGCATTTACTCTGTCCCTGAACCACAGGGAAACATATACTGGGATTACTGACAGGGACAGGGCATTGACAACTAGAAGGTTTGGTGAGCTGGCCGGGGAAGTGTCTGAACTCTCGAATTCCGAAGCTATGGAAGCTTTGGGGAAGGAATTCAGAACTCCGGGCCATATTCCTCTTTGTAGGGAATCTCCTGGTGGACTTTCGAAGAGACAGGGGCATACAGAATTGGCGGTCGCCATAGCCAGGCTCTCCGGAAATATTCCCTGTACAATAGGCGCGGAGATGCTCGATCCTGAGGGCGATGGAGCACTATCTCTACAGGAAGCTAGGAAATATGCTGAGGAGCATGGAATTCCTATGATAACAGGAAATGATATCTTGGAATCGATGGATATGGTGTGAAGCAAAGACTTGAGTTTGGATAGTTGGGGGCAGGTATATGGTTAGAGTCATGGCAGTGGGTGTTTTCGATCTTCTTCACGCTGGGCATCTGCACTATTTGGAACAGGCTAAGTCACTTGGGACCGAACTAGTGGTTGTTGTTGCCCATGATGACACTGTTAGGTCTCAGAAACATGAGCCAGTTACCAGCCAAGAGCTTAGATGCAGGATGGTTAAAGGTCTGAAACCAGTAGACGAGGCAATCGTTGGAAACTCTCCCGGAACACCTATTTTTGATATTCTAAATGTTGTGAAGCCGAATGTAATCGCTCTGGGTTATGACCAGAAGCATTCGATAGACTCAATCCGAACTGGCTTAGACGAACATGGATTCTCAGACGTTGAGTTGACAAGGGTGGAAGGGTTATCAGATGACCTAGATGGGACGCGGAAAATTATCGCGAGAATTCTTGATCTCTGGCCCAATTCAGAAGGTGGCCCCTACGAGGAAGATTAGTATGTTCACGGGTATTGTATCTGGGGTTGCCTCTATACAGAGCGTGGAAGATAAAGGAAGTTTTTGGGCCATAAGTATGGATCTTGGAAGATTCAAAGAAGGCTTAGAAATAGGCGCGAGTGTGTCCCTAGATGGAGTTTGTCTGACAGTAGTCTCAATTGACGATAATATTGTCTATTTTGACATAATTGAAGAGACCCTCAATAGGACTACCTTGGGAAATATCAAATCTGGACATAACGTAAATGTGGAGAGGTCTTTGAAGGTTGGAGATGAGCTAGGAGGGCATATTCTTTCTGGCCATGTCCTTACTACTGCTAAGATATTGGAAAAGGTTGAGAATGAAGGGTCCGTTGATCTATTAATCGAAAATAAAGAAGAGTTTTCGGACTACATTCTACAGAAAGGATACGTTGCAGTTGATGGGATGTCACTAACAATAGGACGAGTAACGGAAGATTATTTTTCTCTACACATAATTCCCGAAACGCTTCGTGTAACTACAATCAAATCTAAATCAGAGGGAGATAGGGTGAATATCGAAATAGATTCTAGAACACAGGCAATTGTCGACACTATCAGGAATATGGAGGCATCATCATGAGTGGGAAGATAGCAATTGTGTGTGGTTCGTTCCATCAGTCAGAAGTTCAGAGAATGCTAGAATGGGCGACCGATGAAGCAATCAAGAGCGGTCTTTCAGTAGACGAAGTTGTATGGGTGCCAGGAGCAATGGAAGTACCGTTGGCCTTGGATCGATTGTTATCCAGAGAAGACATAGAAGGCGCCGCGTGTCTTGGAATAATAGAGAAAGGACAGACTCAACATGGTCTAGCCATGGGGCAGGCGGTCATCAAGTCAATTATCGAGCTACAGATTGTTCATGAAAAGCCCATAGGGCTTGGAATAATTGGCCCCGGTGCAGAGCCGGAACATATTGAACCCAGACTAGAGCCTCATGCTAGATCTGCAATTGGGGCACTTTGTGCCATGATTGAGTGATAATTAGAGAGGCATAGTTGAAGGACGTCCCCCCATTGGGACATTCGTGACAGGTGTAGTACGCAACGTGATAATAATTGGTTCGGGGCCTGCTGGATACACAGCTGGACTGTATTCTGCTAGGGCCCTGTTGGAGCCCCTAATGTTTGCAGGATACATGTCAGGAGGACAGTTAATGCTGACCTCTGACATTGAAAATTTTCCAGGATATCCTAAGGGAATCGGGGGGCCTGAGATGATGATGGAATTACGTGAGCAGGCTGAAAGATTCGGTCTTGAGGTCCATGACAAGAATGTTGAGAGGGTTGATCTCAGTAGAAGGCCCTATTCCGTCTGGGTGGAAGGAGAAGAATACAAATCTGAATCCATAATCATATGCACTGGGGCGGAATCGATTTGGCTCGGAGTCGAGGGTGAAGAAGCTCAGAAGGGTAGAGGCATTTCCACCTGTGCGACATGTGATGGTGCATTCTTCAAGGATGAAGAGGTAATCGTTGTCGGAGGTGGAGACTCTGCTATGGAAGAGGCAACTTTTCTAACTAGATTTGCTAAAAAGGTCACTATTGTTCATCGGAGAGATGTTTTTAGAGCTTCCAAAGTAATGTATGAAAGAGCTGTAAATCATGAGAAGATTGAGATAAAGACGTTCAAGAATGTGAGCTCTTGGCTTTCAGATGAGAATGGACTAACTGGAGCTGTTTTAGAGGATTCTCGAGATGGTAGTAAAGAAAATATCGACTGTACCGGTGCGTTTATTGCCATTGGACATAAACCAATTACGAAATTCCTAGAAGGGCAACTTGAGACTGATTCCAGTGGATATATCCTTCACAAAGAGAATACCATGACCAGCAAAGAAGGGGTCTTTGCTGCTGGAGACGTAGTTGATACCAGATATCGTCAAGCGATTACTGCGGCGGGAATGGGTTGTCAGGCAGCTATTGATGCCGAGAAGTGGCTAGAGAGCCAGCATTGATATTTTTGGAGGATAAGGACAATGTCCTTCGTGCCTACAGGACGTGATATGGAACATGGCCTTTCGGACGATAATCGCCGAAGATATGCTAGGCATTTGGTACTACCTAGTGTAGGCGAAGAAGGTCAGATTAAGCTACTCAAGTCATCAGTTCTAGTGGTTGGAGCAGGTGGACTAGGGTCTCCTGCAATGATGTACCTAGCAGCGGCTGGGGTTGGTAGAATCGGGATAATTGATGATGATTTCGTCGAAGAGTCTAATCTTCAGAGGCAAATCATCCATTCTACGTCTTCAATTGGAGATGCTAAAGCAAAATCTGCGGCTGAGAGAATCTGTTCGCTGAATCCTGAAATTGATGCGATCCCCATGGTGGACAGATTGACCGAGAGCAATGCTTTGTCTGTGATTAAAGACTACGACATAGTCATCGATGGAACAGATAATTTTTCCTCGAGGTATCTTATTGGAGATGTATGTGAAATTTTAGGTAAGACATGGATATTCGGTAGTATCCATCGTTTTGAAGGACAGGTATCGACATTCAATTTTGAAGGCGGACCCAACTACAGGGATCTTTTTCCTAAGCCACCGCCTCCGGAATTAGCTCCAAATTGTTCAGAGGCAGGGGTTCTTGGTGTCCTTCCAGGAATTGTTGGAACTATTCAGGCTACTGAGGCTATCAAAGTCATACTTGGAATTGGAGAGGTAATGAGTGGCAAGCTTCTGACTATAGATTCCCTAACAATGATTACTAGGGTCCTGTCATTCGGCTCAGACCCGGAAAGGAGCCGTGGCTCTGGAATTGGGAAGGAGGGAGAATCTCTGAAGTCTATATCACCAATTGAATTTGTTAAGCTCAAGAGTGAAGGTTGGAAACCGTTCCTACTTGATGTTAGATCTGAATCAGAGGAGTCGATAACATCTCTTGAGGGCACTGATCTGAGAATCACACATACATCTGTCCCAGGAAGATATGAAGAAATTCCCATGGAGAGGGATATCGTGGTATACTGCAGAACCGGAGGTAGATCTGGTGCGGTCGTGAGATTTCTGACCCAATTGGGATATGATTCTGAACGCGTTCTGAATTTGGAAGGCGGAGTACATCTGTGGTCTGATACAGTTGATTCTTCAATAATTAAGTATTAAATACGGTTTTATTTATTTCAGTACAACGTTTTTTTATGGTATTTTTAGTAAAATAATAAGATTAATTTGGAAAAAAATGAAGAAACTCATAAATTGTGGTAAAAACCTAATCAATAAAGCGAATAATTGTTGTACTAACAATATCTCGGAGTATTATGTCTAAACGCCAGGGGATATGGAAATGTCCGAATTGTCGGAAGCATCAGGTGTGGAAAATAAGGAGTTCCTCAACAACGAAACTAGATAGGAAATGCATGGAATGTGACATTAGGGTCAGAGTTACTCTAGATAGGTCTTCTACGGGTCAAGGTAGGAAGGAATCTGTCGAAATATGGGAAAGATCGCCTAAATTGACAGATGATGAGCTGAATAGAGAGGTCGAGGTAAGAGATTCCGAGGAGGAGTTGCATACATCAAAGGAAAACATTGTGAGAGGGGAAGTTCATATTCAGTCTGGTTTATCAAAAATTTATGCCGATGATTGGAGGCCTCTAGAAAGTCTTAATTTCCCTAGTAAAATAGATTCCAAACTAATTCGTACGGAGCTCCTTAGATTCGTTTCAGAAAGAAACGAAGGATACCTGGATATTGTAGCAGGGTGTTGGGACTCTATGTCGCCCCCCTCATTATTTGATGGGCATGAATTCCATGAATTCAGTTTGGAGTTTGAGGAAAGGATGCTTGAAAATCTGTCTCAGAGGATTCTAGAGCCACACTTGATTGATATCAGGGAAATGGAAGTATTGCCCAGAAGAAAAGGCGTCGCTCATATCTCTAGAAGGTCCACCAGACTAGTTCTTGATCTCAGGATTTGCTTACGCAGAATTGCACATTACCACTCCATAACAATCGAACAGCGTTTAGATTGGCAGAGATGGATGCTAAGAACGAGAGTGGTTGATGAGCACCTGAAGGATCTGTTTACTAATGGACTGGAAACTCAAGATGGGAGTAAGTTTACCGGCAAGGGATTCAGGTCAACGTGGCAGGAAGGAATAGTTGCGTGTGCGTCTGCGATGACAAGAGCGGTTGACCTACCGAGTTCGGATGTTACTTATGCTGATGTCATAGCCCCAATGATTAGAGATACTGGTTTGGCCATGGCAATGGGGCAGACTCCTACAGAGGTCTTTGCGGCGCAGATGGGAAAGGCGGAATCTTACATGGACGGGGGTAATCCCGGATCGGGAGGACGGGATCTCCATATTGGAAATTGGGAGAAGAGAGTTTTACCTCCTACTGCCCCTCTACCTACAGCTAGTGCAACCACTACAGGAATAGCTCTAGCAGCACAGAGACTTGGAGTTTCACGTTTCCATCTGGCTCCTGTGGGAGAAGGATGCAGTAGCAGTGGCGAGTTTTGGGAAGCGATGAATCTTGCCGGTACTAGGGGGCTGCCCATATGCTACATGATACAGAACAATCAGATAGCCCTAGACACATTTGTAGTTGGTCAGTCGGGTGCTGAGACTTTCGGAGACAAAGGACCAGCAATGGGGATTCCCTCATGGACTATTGATGGTTCCGATCCCGGGCAATTTTACTCGTCTACCGCAGTAGCCAGAGAGATCGCTGTTTCGGGAGGAGGTTCGACTTTGATACATGTAGAGACCATGAGGGGGTGCGGGCATGCTCATCATCACGATGATTTGTATCTTGGCTCTCCTTCTGGAAATCCTCCTGGTTATGTCGATAGGGAGTTACTTGAATACTGGTCGGATAAGGATCCTGTCCCGAATCATCGTGAATATCTAATTAGGAACGGGTGCAGTGAGAAGTTACTAATCGGAATAGAGACAGAAGAGAGAAAGATGGTTGATGATTGCAGAAATGAGATGGAATCTATGCCCTGGCCAGAAGGACATTCTGTTGGTGAGGGAGTAACTAGTCTGACAGATGCCAGAAGTCATTCACAGCAAATCAGTGATTTGGATGGACAGCTTTCAATTTCTGAATCACCTCTACGGCCCGGAGAGGAGGCTCTTCTTTTCTCGGATGCTTCGAATTCTTGGACGTTCAGTAGGGCTATTCAAAATGCGATGGTAGAGATTGCTGATTCCTATGGAGATGATGTTGTATTCATGGGAGAGGATATGGAAATAGCGGGGGCCTTTGGAATGAATCTTCCTCTCAAAGCAAAGGGGCATGAGGATAAGCTTCTCGATATGCCTCTCTCAGAGGCCATCATAATCCACTCTGCCACTGGAGCCGCATTGGGGGGCATGAGACCAGTCGCTGAAATTCAATTTGGCGGTTTCGCAGCACTTGCCATGAATCCTCTAATCAATAATGCGGCTCAGTTGAGATGGAGGTGGGGTGCTGAGGTTCCACTTACTGTGAGAATTCCATTGGGTGCGAAGACAAGAAGCGGGCCATTCCATGCAAATATGATAGAGTCTTGGTTTACTAACGATCCTGGCCTAGTAATCGCTTTCCCAAGTAATCCCCAAGATGCTTATGACTTGATGGTAGAGGGGCACTCAATTCCTGACCCTTTCCTTTTTTTGGAGCATATTGGACTATATGGCTTGAGAGGAGGTAAAACAGGATGGGGGGAGTCGATTAATCAGATAGTCGACACTGAGTCTGTGAAGAAAAGGTTGGATGCTAGGGAGCTCTCCATTGGAAAGGCCAGGGTAATCAGAGGAGGGAGTGATCTAACCATAATCACTTGGGGAGCCATGGTCCATGTTGCTCTTGAGGCCTCTAGAATGGCTTCATTGGAAGGCTATGAGGCGGAAGTAATAGATTTGAGAACTATACAGCCTTTCGATGAGAAAACTTGTATCGAGTCAGTAAATAGAACGGGTAGGATGATTATCCTACAGGAGGCACAATGGACGGGAGGAATTGGGCATACGATAAGTAGCAGGATCATTGAGCAATCGTTTTGGAGTCTTGAATGCGCTCCTGTCGTTATCGGTGCGCTAGATACCCCAGTACCATTTTCTCCCTCTCTTGAGGACCATACTGTCCCAACTGCTGAATTGGTACTTAGACACATAATCAGATCGTGTAATTGAGCCTAATTGATTGGAAACGGTCATGAGTGTAATTGGTACGCGGTAACCATGGACTGGGCGCTAGTCATAGCTGGCTTCGTCCTATTGATGACTGGGGGCGAGGTCGTAGTACAGGGAGCGATTGTAATCGCCAAGAGGATGCGTGTCCCTCCCCTACTAATAGGATTCACCATAGTAGCCGTAGGGACATCTCTTCCAGAGTTGGCGGTCTCCCTGGAGGCAGTTGCTGGAAATCAACCAGATCTGGCTGTTGGTGGCGTATTGGGATCAAATGTAGCCAATGTGATGCTTGTTCTTGGAACTGCTTCAATGCTCGGCGCGGCTAGCGACCCCGGGAAGGGAGTTAGAAGAGATGCTAAGGCGATGATGTTCGCCTCGTTTTTGCTTCTGGGGGCCGTTTACTTGGGAGAGATTAGTATTTATTTTGGTGCATTGATGTTGGCGAGTCTGATTGGATACTATGCCTACTCTTACTTCAACACCAAGGAGGAAGATTCGGAGATTGAAGATAGCTGGGTCCCCGATAATATCGCGATAGCAACTCTAGTGACTGCAATAGGGGGAGTTCTGATTTGGAAGGGTGCCGATTTACTGATAGAAGGAGCCACGGGAATCGCCACAAGTATGGGAATTTCTGAAGCTATTATCGGACTTTCTGTGATTGCTTTGGGGACTTCTCTTCCCGAGCTAGCAGTGACCATAGTAGCTGGATTAAGGGGCCAGGGAGGTGTTGCCGTGGGTAATGTCTTAGGATCCAATATGATGAATATTCTTGGGATATTAGGAGTAACAGCGCTGATAGGAGGTGGGATCTCGGTGAATCCAGGATTTGCTGAAAGGGACATATGGGTGATGCTACTCACCTCTGGTCTTGTCGCGGCAATGTTACTAGATGATAGAGAGATTGGGCGGAGAACTGGTTTTTCCATGGTTGCCGGGTATATTTTGTACATGGCGTACCTCTATCTCTAAGACCAACCACCCGTTCCAGCTGTCATGGTAGACTTCAACCTCACCGAAGAGCAGATAATGATTAGGGATATGGCTAGAGAGTTCTGCGAGGTAGAGGTCACACCCCATGCTGAGGAATGGGATAGAAATGGCACGTACCCAAGGGATGCTATAACCAAAGCCCACGAATTAGGACTCTTGAACGTCACAATTCCAGAGGAGTACGGAGGTGCTGGGATGTCTAGTGTGGATGAGATGATAATCTGTGAGGAGCTCTCTAGGGGAGATCCTGGATTTGGTACAGCCGCTTACCACACTATGCTTGCTTCATTGCCGATTTTGACAGGGGGAACCGAGGAGCAGAAAGCAGAATATCTGGGAAGAGTCACTGCAGGTAAGCTGGCAGCATACTGCGTTACCGAGCCTGATGCTGGATCTGATGTTCAAGCACTGAAAACTGAGGCTGTCAGAGATGGCGAAGAATACGTGATTAATGGAAGCAAGGCCTGGATATCAGGTGCTGGATATGCAGATTGGTTCTTCGTTCTGGCTTATACTGATAAAACAGCTGGATACGGGGGCCTTAGCGGTTTCATAGTGGATGCAGATTCTCCTGGAATAGAGCTTGGCAAAAAGGAGGATAATATGGGCCAGCGGTGTTCTGACACCAGAGGTGTCAATTTTACAGATGTTAGAGTACCTCAATCTAATCTTATTGGCGGTATTGAGAACGGTGGATGGATGAACGCAATGAAGGCATTCGATCACTCAAGACCTGCAGTAGCCGCTGCTGCCGTAGGAAATGCTAGGGGGGCGATGGAGGAGGCTTGGGGGTACGCTATGGAGAGGAAAACCTTCGGTAAGCCAATCTCAAAGCATCAGTCGATATCATTCATGCTAGCGGACATGGCAACTAAGATTGAGGCTGCCAGACTACTAACTCTGAGTGCAGCCAGTGCTCTAGACTCGGGAGAGAGGGCTACTCTAAAGGCGGCTCATGCTAAGAGGTTCGCTGCTGACATGTGCATGGAGGTTACTACAGATGCAGTCCAAGTCCTGGGAGGATACGGTTACTCGGAGGAGTATCCAGTGGCTAGAAGGATGAGAGGAGCGAAAATATACCAGATTTTTGAGGGTACCAGCCAGATCCAGAGAATGATTATCAGCAGAGAAATGATTCGTGGTAAATAATATGGATAATGGGATAGGTTGTGTTATTCTAGCTGCGGGCAGGAGTAGTAGGCTAGGAAAGCCTAAGGCCCTCATCGAAATCGAAGGAGTCTCTTTGATTTCATGGATATTATCGAGATTGACTAAGGTTGGTCTCCGGCCTATTGTAGTAACCAGAGAGGGACTTGTTGAGAAGATAAGAGACTCTGTGGGAGACATTGAAATTATCGTTAATGATGAACCTGAACTAGGCAGAACCGGATCTGTTAAGATAGGACTGAACCACCTAAGGGAAAAGAAGATGAGAGATCTGAGGATTCTTATCGTTCCAGTTGATAGACCAGGATTTTCGATTTCTACTCTTGAATTACTGATAACCATGAAATCTAGTTCTTGCCCCTCTAGTGGAGGCAGGGGAGGGCATCCTTTGATAGTAGACGTTGACGACATCGAAAAGATTCTTCAGGCTCCTTCTGATTCTCCTCTGAATAGTATTATCAAGCCCAATAAGATAGATGTCGAAGATGAATTTCTGCATATGAATATAGATACACAGAAGGATGTTGATGATTTTCTCAGGGTTGTAGGATCTCTGTAAGGCGCGGGTATTCGCCCATCGCCCAAAGAAACATTAGACCTACCAGAATAGCTGGTAATGTAGTATGAATTGTTGCCCATATGGAGGCTACCTTATGACGAACAAGCAAAGGGAATAATGCATCTCCGTCTTGAGAAATTGCATTTGCAACCAGAGCTGGGAAGGAAATTAACCCCTCGACATATGCAGATATAGCGATAATTTGAGGGCCACATCCAGGAACCAAGCCCACTACTGCAGCGATCAAAACCGCTCCAATTCCTGATCCCTGATCTGAAAGATCCGCTTCTGATATCCCGGATAGAATCATTCCGAATTCGAATATGAGATATGCCATAACAACCCAGAAAGTAACGAAAGCAGTCTCCGATGCTGCATGTACCAATGTCTCATCAAAGGAATTCAATTTATCCCCTATTGTGGCTTCTGTATCGTCCCGAATAAAATTCTTGGATGAGATATACAGAATGATGGATAGCAGAGTTCCAATAAATCCGACCCATGTAACAATACCATCGCGAGTGGTGGGATCCCAAACAAGATCGGGAGAATAATCGGGATCTTGTGCATACCAAATCAATAGAAGAATAGCCAAACAAAAGCCAACTAATGTTACTATCCACCAAGCTCTGTATCCTTGATGTAGGACTCTGTAGCCAAATCCATCTGGAACCTCTCTGGGCATATCCTGAATTATTTCCATATCTTTCCCTAAGTCTGATCTGTCCTTGATGTCAGATTCACTAGATTTGGACCATATGATGCCTAGTGGTGAAGAGGGCGTTACAGCTAATCTATCTACTGCAAAGCCCCATATTACTGCGACAGTGAAGGATGTCAGATGTACTACAATTACAGGTGCAAGGAATGAAACATCCTGGAAGACGGCCCCTATCAGTACAAACGCCGCATCCCCTAGGGTTGCGATTAGGGTCGCAATTACTGTTCCATAAGTGACATACCCTCTAGTATACATGGGCATGACAATAATTGCGCCCCCACATCCAGGAGTAAGTCCCATCAATGCTCCAATGAGTGGCTGTATACTCTGATTTTTTCTTATCCAGTCTACGAATTTACCGGCAGTGACATATTGTAACCAACTGAATAGTAAGACCATTACTGCTACGAAAACAGTGACTGCTAGAAATGCGTCACGCATTGAGACTACCAGTACTTCCAAGGCTTCGTCAAGACTGATGCTTGACGACATATTTGATTCGGAGGGTTGCTCCACTATCAAATTTAGCTGAGTTGACTTTTCTCATTTTACCCCATAATGGTTTGATGTTGATCTTTTTTATCTTTTCAGGAGTGAGCTCAAGAGCACAAGCGCAAAGTGCTCGACCGGTATCCGAGAGACGTGTCAAGAGCTGTTCTTTCATGGGTCATAGAGCAGCTTGATGCGGGAGAAAGAGTTGCGATGGCATCTGTGATAGAGGCATTTGGGAGTGTCCCAGGTAAGCCAGGAGCCAAGCTAGCTGTCTCTACTTCGGGTAAGAAATTTGGAACTGTGGGAGGAGCTGGTCTTGAGCTTAGGATAGAGCAAAATCTTCTAGAAATGCTATCTAAATCAAAGTCTCAGATGAGGAAAACGGGTGGCAAGATTGAGACTTACTTACTGTATAAGGATGGGAAGGGAAAAGAAGTCGTAGCCCTTGATAGCCTGTGTGGGGGTCAGCTGAAGGTGTCTTTGGAGGTCATTGAACCGGTCCCACATATTCTGATTGCCGGAGGAGGACATGTAGGCAAATCCGTATCCATAGTCTGTGATACGCTTGGCTGGCAACACAGTGTCTTTGATATTAGAAGTGAGTTCTCTAATCAACAGAGATTTCCGACGGCAACTGAGATAGTGTCGTGCTCAGTTGCAGATTTCCTAAAAAGGGAAAAATCTTCCTCTTTGAGTAGATTCTCCGATGTCCTAGTGCTTGGCCACGATTGGTCGGTAGATCAAGAGCTACTAATAGGTCTGCTCAGAGACTCTCCGGACAACCTTAGGATAGGCGTCATCGGTTCTAAGTCGAAATGGAAAGGTTTTGTTGAGGCCGCAGAGGAATCTGGAATAGGTAAAGATGGCCTTTCTAATGCCAGATGCCCCATAGGACTGGAGATCGGGGCCGATAGTCCCGAGGAGATTGCCGTGGCAATATGTGCTGAGATTCTATCGATGGAAAGGGGAGCCTGATAGACGAAGACTGAAATTAGTCCTCCCTGACCGAATGATGTGCGAGTAACCGCTGCCGGGGCCATTTTCTTATTTCTGATGCCACTACTAAGTGGTTGCATAATCGGAGATGATGTGCCTGTTTTTGAAGAAGAAATAGTGGATGAGCCTTTCGGGCCATACACCGTAGTAGCCCCTATTGACACCGGCATTAATGTCTACCATAACCACTTCATTATGAATGAGAGTTATCCACAGTCGCTACTCGATGGCCTGAATGTGACAATGATATGTGATATCACAACAGAGGGATCTTGGCAGGAGAGATATGAAGCTGACAAAGAGGACTGTTGGGATTTGATATCACCTTCAGATATAGTATGGTTCAAGGGAACTAGGATTATTGGCACATCCCCAGATAACGGAACTGATATACCAATCTTGGATGATCCCCAAGATGGGCATGGTACTGCTGTCACGGGAGCGGTATTAGATGCTAATCCTGAAGCGGTTATTTTCTTCGTTGAGGGGTTCAGCGATGCTGCCGTTCTGGCGGCTGCCAATCAGCCATTAGTCGATATCATCACTACCAGTTTCGGTCCCATCGGATCAGTGCCAGTTCCCGGTATAGAAGATGCTACCAAGGTAGCGGTTGTTCAGAACAAGAAAATTCATGCTGGAGCGGCTGATAACTCCCCCTCTCCCGCAGTTCAGGACTCGACTGCTGGGCCTCCATGGAGCATTGGCGTTTCTGGATACGCCGAGGAAGGAGACGATCAAAAAGAAACAATGAGTGGTTCATATCCCGATATTGCTGCTGATTGGACCCAAATTCTTCCCAATCATGACGACATTGACGGGTACCATGAAACCTCAGGGACCTCATTCGCTACGCCTAGAACGGCGGGGCTTCTATCGAAGATAATACTGACTCTAAGATTCGACTACAACGACTTTTCCTCTGGAGCTGACCCGGTTCTGAGATCAGGATTTATGATCCAGGGAGATGGTATGAACATCTCAAATGACCATCTACGTGATGCTCTTAACTTGTCTGCCTGGTATCCCTCATCTTCTACATGGGACCCATTGTCCGGAACTATGCCAATATCTCCTGTGGCGCCCTGCTCACAAGTAGGCTGGGGCGTGGTGAACGAGAGTAATGTTCAGCCCATCATCGATCATCTGAGAGGAGATACGGAGATGTCTCAGAGACCTTCTGATGTTGTAATGTGCATGGAGGCTAATCAAGCCATCAGAGAGGCCTACTGGACATAGAAAATACAAAAATGGAACAATGCCCGATACCGATGGTTTCAATAAAGGACTTCTTCAAGTTAGCCTGTGAGAAGAGTTACTCTGAGATGGAATCTCTCCTCTCTCCAAGGTTCTAAGGAAATCTCGAACATCCTCAAAATTGTTGAGAGTATTGAGGTCCTCAGTCATCTTTCTGTCACAAGTGATGGAGTTCTCCAACTAGCAGAAATAAGATTGAAGGAGGACAAAACATTAGAAGATATTTCAGAAATCAGTTGGCTTCAGGTTGTCGAGGTTCTGGAGGAGGAGCATGATTCCGTGGTTGTGAGCTTATTGTGTACTCATTCTTTCGCCAAGTCCGCCATAGAGCTTTCGAATATCCAAGTTTATCCCCCATACGGAATTGATTCTGTCAGAGGAATGGAAATCCGAATGTCAGGACTATCTGATTCGGTCAGAAGATTTGTTTCAATACTCAGAGTAGTCCTTCCTCCTGATAAGATAAGTGTAAACTCAATTAGAGACTCAGAAAGAAATGGTTGGACTGATGGACTAACTGAAAAGCAGAAAGAGGTGATTTCCTATGCCATTGGAAGGGGCTATTTCGATCCTGATTCAAAAATCAAATTGAAAGATATAGCTGAAGGACTGGGAATGGCTAGAAGCACTCTCGGCGAACACATGAAAAGAGCAGAGTATGAAATCATGAAAAAAGTAGCTGAGGATCTCGATTGACCCCAAGGGGGTCAAAACACAATGCTCAAGTTGCTGACTGCTCCGGTCAGTATAATGGTGCAGTACAGCCTACCCATGGTGCCCGGGCCAGACAAGATCAACTGGGAGGCCCGAGTAAACGGTAGAATGGTCAGTTTTCCAATCGATAGTAATGCTGTTCTTCTAGATATTCTACGAGACAAAGGAGGTAGCTTGGGCACAAAAAGAGGGTGTGATATGGGAACGTGCGGTTGTTGTAGCGTAATTATCGATGGAACTCCGAAACTGTCTTGCCTAGTACTAGCCCAAGAGGCTAAGGGATGCGAGATTACTACTGTTGAGGGTTTATCTTCTGGCCACTACCTACATCCAATCCAACAGACATTTGCGGATTGCGGAGGGAGTCAGTGTGGTTTTTGCACACCGGGTTTTCTTGTAGTCTCAGCGGCACTCTTAGAAGAGAATCCGTCTCCTACCACTGAAGAGATAAAAACAGCAATTGAAGGGAATTTGTGTAGATGCACAGGTTATCAACAAATTGTCGATGCGATTGCCAAGGCTTCAGAAATACTAGTATCTGGAAGCTCAGTAGAAGACTCGACTTCACCAAAGAGTGACCCTCATCCAGGATTTTCAGGAGAGTAGTGAGATGTCAACTAGCGATAGTTCGTCCGAAGCGGAGGGAGATTCTGATCAATCAGAGTCAAATGAGATGGTCGGATATAGGCAACAGCCTGGAAAATTACCTTTTTCAAAACCCGGATCAGGAGGCAAGAATCGCTTTTCTGAACCAACTGATCAGTCAATGATACCAGAGTCTGAGGGAGGCGATCTCGCCCAACCATGGGGCTCACACCGACACGATGGCCTGGTTAGTGGTCAGATAATTGGGAAGCGGACATCTCTGGTAGATAGTAACTGGAAGGTCACGGGTCAGGCGAAATATGGAGATGATATCAGACTCCCGGGTGAGATTATAGGTAGGATTCTTCGAAGTCCGCATCACTATGCCAGAGTCCTGTCCATAGATGTAAGTAAGGCAATGGAGCTACCTGGCGTTCTTGGAATAGCGACTGGAGATGACGCTCCGGGAAAGTTCGGTGTACTTCCAGTGACCAAAGACGAGCATGCTATGGCCGTTGAAAAGGTTCGTCACGTAGGCGATTTAGTTGCTTGTGTGGCTGCAGTCGATGAACCCACAGCTAGAGAGGCGTGCAGATTGATCGAGGTTGAGTATGAAATTTTGGACTCAATACATGATATCAAAATGGGACTAGAGGACTCTGAAAATCCAATCCATGATCGAGGAAAGTATCATATCGGGGAGTCGAATGTTCAGAAGAGGGTTTTCCAACAATTTGGAAATGTTTCAGAGATGAAGCAGAATTCCATAGCTAGCCATGAGTCAAACTGGACTTTCACCGGAGTGAATCATGGTTTTACAGAACCCCATGCAGTGGTTGCACACTGGGACCCCTCGGGAAGATTAACCCTTTACACTCCACAACAAGTCCCTCATTACCTGCATAGGGCCCTTGCAGATGTTCTAGAGGTCCCGATGCATCAGATTAACGTATATAGGACATTTGTAGGAGGAGGATTTGGAGGGAAGTCTGATCCATTTCCTCATGAGATGTGTGCTGCAATATTAGCTCGTAAGACAGGTAGGCCGGTAAGAATTAACTTTGACAGGGAGGAGGTTTTCTGGGTCAATAGAGGACGTCATCCATCAAAAATTTCCATGTCTCTCCATGCGGATTCTAACGGCAGACTGTGCGGTATAGAGACTGATGCATTGATTGATGGTGGAGCGTTTGCCTCCTTTGGACATGTAACTACCTACTACAACGGAGTTCTTCATACGGCACCTTATGAAATTGGAGCGTTTCACTACACTGGAGCGAGAGTATGGACGAATAAACCAGCCAGTGGGGCTATGAGGGGACATGGCGCTGTGAATTCAAGATGTGCTGTTGAGACCGGGATAGACGATTTATCCGAAAGTCTGGGAGTGGACCCTATAGATTTCAGATTGGCCAATCTACTTCCCCCACACAGTGCCACGATTACAGGTTTCAGAGTAACCAGCATAGGCATGAGAGAGTGTTTAGAGAGAGTGAAGCAAGAGTCCGGTTGGAAGGAGAAATTCAGGAAGATGCCACTTGGAAAGGGAATAGGGATAGGATGTGGGTTCTTCATTTCAGGAAGCGGGTTACCAATACACTGGGACCCTAACAAATTCCCGCATGCTACTGTGCACCTCAAGATCGATATGGATGGAGGAGTAACAGTTCATACTGGGGCTGCAGACATAGGGCAAGGATCAGACACTGTTGTCGCCCAGTCAGTTGCTGAGGTCCTAGGATTGCCCCTGGACATGATTAGAGTAAGAAGTAGAGAGAGTGATACTTCCCCTGTTGACCTGGGGTCATATTCCTCAAGAGTGACTTTCATGAATGCTAATGCCGCAATATCTGCCGCGATGGAAATCAGGGATGATTTGCTTAAGGCGACCAGTGAGATAACTGGGGCTTCTACGGAGTCTTTGGTAATAGGCGATCGTAGGATTTTCAATAAAACTGATCCGGCAGTTGGTGTTTCATATCTGGAAGCTTTACACAAGGCCCAGGAAGATAGGGGGGCTTTAGTTTCATCTGGTTCCTACAGAACTCCACCTATGGGAAGAGCTCACAAGGGAGCCGCTGCAGGACTTGCACCTGCCTACTCGTTCTCGGCATATGTCGCTGAAGTCGATGTCGACATAGAGACTGGGCAGACTAAAGTTGAGAGGGTATGGGCCGCTCATGACTGTGGTAAGGCACTTAATCCGCTTGCAGTTGAGGGGCAGATCATAGGTTCCTGCCATATGGGGATGGGGCAAGTCCTCAGCGAGGAGATGAAGTACGGTAGAACTGGTCATTTGATTAATCCTGATTTACTAGATTACAAAATACCGACTGTTCATGAGATGCCTCTTGTGACTCCAATAATTGTTGAGTCTAATGACCCAGAGGGTCCCTTCGGAGCCAAAGAAGCTGGAGAAGGGCCACTTCTCCCTATTTTGCCAGCGGTTGTCAATGCCGTTTACGACGCTATTGGAGTCAGGGTTGACGAGTTGCCCATTACCCCAGATAGGCTTTACAAGGAGATCGAGAAGAAATGTAGGAAAGAAGGAATTGATGATCCCCTAGATCTTAGTCCGCCTACACTTGATTACTCGCCACTGCAAGATGTTCTTGAAGAGCGGGCAAACTTGCATTCAGAGAGAGATATTGAGAGGCGTTACGATAACGATCCACCTCCCTATCATAATGGGGCACTATTCGGTCTCGATCCAGAAGTGCCAGGAGATGAGCAAGACTCTAGATGGGCGGCTGTTGTCATTCCTCCGGAAGGTTACTTGGATAATCCCGGTCTTGCAGGCAGTGCCTGGAAGCATGTTGAGAGACGTCACAGGGAGGGTCAAAAATGAGGATGCCCCCATTCAACCTGCATAATCCATCAACCCTGGAAGACGCCTTGACGAAGGCGTCTGAATTGGAATCGTCTGGTGAAGAATTCGATTGGATATCAGGAGGTACAGACTTGATACCCAATTACAAATGGCACCTCAATACAAAAAAGAATGTCATATCTCTATCGGGTATCGAGGAACTCCATGAGCTTGGAACAAACAAAATTGGGGCGATGGTTACTCTTCAAGAATTGGTCGAGTCGAGTTCTGTTCACCCTCTAATCAGCGAGGCGGCCAGCAAGGTTGCGAGCATAATGGTCAGAAGATCTGCAACACTTGGAGGGAATATTTGTTTGGATACAAGATGCTTCTGGTATAATCAAACTGAGCAGTGGAGGGAATCGATAGATTGGTGCCACAAATGTGACTGTGGAACAGGTGCAGATTGTAGAGTAATCCCCAATCAGAATGAGCTCTGTGTGGCTACTTACCAAGCAGATATGGCTCCTGTTCTAATGTGCTTGGGGGCAGTTATCCACCTCTCTTCTCCAAGAGGATCCAGATCTATGCCGATTAATGAGTTCTTCAAGTTAGATGGGATGACCAAGAATGTACTGGAAATTGGAGAAATAGTCACTCATGTCACACTGCCTGATGATCATTCTGAATGGAAGGGTGACTATCAGAAATTACGTCAAAGAGAAAGCTGGGATTTTCCCGAGGCCGGCGTAGCCGTAACATGGAAGATGGGGCCTAATGGACCTAGTGAATTACGTGTAGCAACTACTGGCTTGGAATCTGTACCTTCTTTACATATTGAAGAGGCATCGAGAGCATTGGAGAATTGGAACGGAAAGGAGAGTGTATCATCACTTTCTGAATCAATAAGAAAATCTGTGAAGCCCGTGCTAAACACTTGGTTTCCGCCCTCATATCGAAGGAAGATGGTCAAAGTTCTAACTAGGAGGGCTTGCAAGGGCATTCTGGAGGATCAGTCTTGAGAACTGGAGATATTTTTCTTTCGAGCATATTATTGGTGTGCCTAATGGCGCCTTTGAGCGTGTCTCAGCAACCCAGTCCTCCTGGATGGGATTTAGGAATTGACTATCCTCAGGAAGATGAGGATGAGCCATTTAAGCTCAACAACGGGGGCAGTGTGATCGTTAGTTTCTTTGTCTCTAATGATGAGCTGTTACCAATCACAATTGATTTCACGTACGAAGTTCCATTTGAGGGAGAGTTTGATGGACCAGAATCAGAAACCATCGGGGCAGGAAATAACAAATCATTCTCACTGACGATAATGAATATTGAAGTGGGTGACTTTTCGGCTGAAGTGACTGAGGAGTTTAGCATCACTGGGACTTTGGTAGCCAGAGGTTCTGTTCCTCAGCTTATTCCCGATTCGAGAGAAGGGTTAGGGCAACTACAGATCCCCACAATTCACTCATTGAAGGCGACATTATCTGAACCAGTAGGGCCGATGAACTCTGGTTCAGATATGACTCTGACTCTTGAAGTCAAGAATCTTGGTAACGTGGCAGACAGGGTCGGTTCCGTGGAGGTATCTGATAACTGTCCATTACTAACAACGGATAATGGTCTTGACTCGCTGACAACTAAAGACATACCCATCGGTGGGCAAATTCAAGGTAGCCTGACTGTTACAGCATCCCAGAGTCATCCACAGAGGAACTGCGATGTCGAGGTAACAATATCTTCCAATGGTGCGACAAACTCAGGAGGTTCTGAGATGTCAGAATCGAATGTTAGAGTTTCTGTAGAGCCTCCACCGACAAATCAAGAGGATCCAGAAAGTCCAGACAACAATGATAATGTTATTGAGGAGGTAGTAAGTTCAAACCTGTCTTTTGTCGGAATATTGCCTATTGTATCTGTAATTTTATTGGCCTCAATGAATAAGAAGAGGTAGTGACCGGATACTAGGATATCCAGTGATACTAATCGGGTCACTTGACCTAAATTGGGATGATGGCTGGTAAAAACATACCCGAACATATAATTGCACAATCACACTCCGCACAGCACCGTAGGTGCTAGATTGAACCTAGGTTAGGAAGTTGGTATTAGTGGAGGGTAGCGACGGTGGCCGCGAATTTGGCACATACGTCTCTTGGTCATTAGGAATAACAACCGCATTACTACTGATTCTGCCAATGATTTTCGTAGTCGGCAAAGCAACACATTACTCGGCTTACTCCAGTGAGGGGGACTATGATGGATTGGCTCAGCTCAAGGATATGCGAGATAGCATGGAAGGAGATGGCTATTCGATCGCGAACACGATGTCAACTCCCATGCTAGTCAACGACTGGAAATACCCGCACAGAACGATGCTATTGGTGATAGCTCCAGAAAAACCAATTGATGAGACTGAGGCTGAATCCATTTATGATTTCGTAACTGAATCGGGAGGGAAGGTCATAGTTGCGTCTGATGGAACTAATGCCAATCGTCTGGCTTCGAAGTTTGGAGTTACTTACTTTGACTCCCCATTGCTGGATGAGAATCAATACTACATCACTGAAAATGACGATGGAACAAACCAATACTCATGGGAAAATGTTTGGGGCATTGGAACGATGGAAGAAGAAGCTACTGAGTTTGGAAATGATGGTTGCGGGTCTTTCGAAATAAATCAATTCGATGATGACTGCGCCCTTCCTGTTATGTTCAGAAAGCCAACCGGGATGAAGTTTGAACAGACGGAGCGCGACCGAGAAGAACCTGGCCATAGAGATGTCACTGTTATCTCTAAGGCATCACCCTCTGCTTTCATCGATCTAATCGGAAATGGAGATTCTAGTGATTTCAGAAATCCTGCACCCGGCGATCTTGCTTTGATGATTAGAGCTGACTACCCAGGGATAGAAGTCTACGATAAGGTCAGAGGAGGCCAAGCCATTGTTGGAGGAGATATTGGTGAAGTGGAGGTTACTGGTAGCATCGTTTTTGTTTCGGACCCTGAGGCTTTCTCAAATATGCTGTGGACTGATGAAGTAGCACAAGGAGAGGGGATACCAAGGGTTTGCGAGGTAGTGGGGGCTTACCAAAGCTGTTGGAATGATGCCTTCGAGGATACTGACGGATCCCAGTGGAACGGCAATGGGGATTACTTCCGACTACTGATCCACTCGATGATGGAGTTCGATAATCTAGGTTTAGCGGGAGAAGTCAAGGATTACCCGTCTAACTTCCAAGTGGTTTTCGATGAGAGCAGGCATGTCACCGGAGTGGTTTCAGCACCATTCGTTGAAGCTATGAGCACGGTTGTATTGCTGACCTCAAACACATTCCTCAAGTGGTTAGTAGTACTAAACGTGGGCTTACTTTTGCTTGTTGCAATGATGATAGTGCCAGAGAAGGAAAACTGGAGGCATGTTTTTGATCTTACTAGGTTCTCTGAGAGGCCGAACAAGCTAGATCCAGGAGACTACAGAAAAAGAGTTCAGCAAGCCCTATTCACCAAAATTAGAGTACATCATGATCTAACAAGGGATCAGATGGCATTGAAGCCCCCAGCCGAGATTCAGTCCATGATCGGAAATCCTAGGCTAGTTGAGTTGGCCTACTCAAAGGAAAGGAAATACTCCCCAAAAGAGCTCCGAGAGCTGATGCAGGCCATCAGACGGTGGGGAGGCGGTAACTGACCGCAGACGCAATTGACAAAAGTAATGAGAAACTGGAGATAGTAGTATGAACGCAACACCACCAGCAGAAAAACCCCCGGCACCACCAGCAGACGCAGTATCAAAGGGATACGAAGAGAAGGCCGCCAAAGCCAGAGGGTCAAAGAAGACCAACGAGAAGTTAGAGGCGGTTGGAAGGATCGGAGAGGCCATCAGTGCCGAGGTCCAGAAGGTAATCATTGGGAAGTCACACGTGATTGACAATGTACTGATTAATATCCTGTCCAATGGAAATCTCCTATTCGAGGATTATCCAGGATTGGCTAAAACTCTGATGACAAATACATTCGCAGACGCACTTGGTTGTGATTTCAAGAGGGTGCAATTCACTCCGGATCTGCTTCCTGCTGACATCACTGGAACAAATATCTATGACGCAAAGAAAGGAGAGTTCACATTCAAGCCTGGGCCAATTTTCTGTAATCTTCTCCTCTCTGATGAGATAAACAGGGCTCCGCCTAAGACTCAAGCGGCTCTTCTTGAAGCGATGCAGGAGAAGCAAGTGACAATTGGTGTTGTGACACACAAGCTTCCTGCTCCTTTCTTGACCATGGCGACCCAGAACCCAGTTGAGCAGGAAGGGACATATCCCCTACCTGAGGCTCAGCTTGATCGTTTCATGTTCAAGATGAGTGTTGGATATCCTAACAGAGCTGATGAAGATGAAATCTTGGCTAGACGTGTGGCAAGAAAGAAGGATGCTGTAGAAGTCGAGACGATTACCGATCCAGCTCGTGTTGTCGCGATGCAAGAGGCGTGTGAAGACGTGTATGTCGATCCCGCAGTCAGGATGTACATGGTTGAGATCGTAACAAGGACGAGAGAGGATCCGCGTGTGTTGGTCGGCTCATCGCCTCGTGGGTCGCAGGCCCTACTGAAGACTAGTCGTGCCGCCGCGGCAATGAGCGGAAGGGATTTCATCACCCCAGATGATGTAAAGGCAGTGGCCACACTGGCTGTATCCCACAGACTTATCCTGAAGCCGGAGCATCAGATAAAGGGCCTAGAAAACGAAGAAGTAGTTTCCGACATTCTTCGCCAGGTCCCCGTACCTACGGTTTGAGGCCCTGATTGGACAAGCGAGGAGATTAGTGATGGCGTGGAGCAGGAAGTCGGCGATGTTCGCGTCTCTGGCTATTGCACTATATCTCCTGGGATTGGTACTCCGTAACCAGCAACTGGTCACGGTTGCAGTTGTCCTGTTATCGTTCCTAACGTGGGCGGCATTCATGTCAAACCATGCTGATGTCTCTTCTTCAGGTAGGAGAATAGGGGATGAAAACAGAAATGATGGAATCCAGTTGAATAGTATCGTAGCCCTCAGAAAGATTTCTTCTTCAAGAATTTTTGAGGATGGTGAAATCGAGGTCACCCTGCGACTTCAGAATAAGTCCAATCTAGCCAAGATTGTAGAAGTTCGCGATAGAGTTCCTGAGGTCATGAGAGTAAAGAAGGGGGCAAACTATGTCCTAATGGAACTGGGCCCGCAAAGAGAGACCACAATCAAGTACACTATCGAGACTCCTCTCAGAGGATTCTACACCATAGGCCCGGTTTGCATTAGGATTCAAGATGCGTTCGGCCTTTTCCATAACGAGAGAGAAGTAAATCTGTATGATGATTTCCTCGTATTCCCCAAGATGGAAGATATCAAAGATGCCCTCATTAAGAGCAGGGTCCCTAAGATATTTACTGGCGCAGTGAATATCAGGAATCCAGGAGAGGGATCTAATTTCTACAATCTCAGAGAGTACATTCCAGGAGACCCAATGAAGAAGGTCAACTGGGCTGCGACCGCTAGAAGTGGGGGCAAAATGATGGTCAACGAATACGAAAGAGATGCCGTTAGCGACATCATTCTAATCATAGATAGCAGGTCCGTCAGCGAGACTGGTCCTGTGAGTAGGAATTCACTAGTTTACAGCACCCGAGCAGCCGCTAGCCTATCGCAGTACTTCTTATCCAGAAGGGATTCGGTAGGATTGGTTGTTTACAGTGATGAGATAGTTTCTGTGGACAGAGACACGGGGAAGAAGCAACTGTATGTACTTCTAACTAAACTCGCTGGAGCGATTGCCAAAGGAAATACCCCTCTCAAGGTAGTAACCAACAGAATAATGCCTCATATCAATAGGGGAAGTCCAATTATCATCCTTAGCCCATTGGAAGACGATCCGACTATCGTAGATGCGGTGAGGGATCTAAGGGCTAGGAACTTCGATGTAACCGTACTTTCACCAAGTAGCCTTGAGTTCGAATTCGATGCTAAGAGATTGGATAGAACTGGATACGAAGTTCTGAAGACTGAAAGAGATATTTTGATGAGTGAGCTAAGAGGGCTGGGGGCTTTTGTTATGGATTGGGAGCCTGATATGATGCTCAATACTGCCCTTGCAGGTGCGAGGGGTTTCTGAGGGATTGGAATGGCTAAGAAAGTTAGAGTTGATGGGGGAGGGGACACTTCACACCTGTACGAGGGGAAGACCATCAGATCATCTGCCCCGAGTAGAAAGAAAGCCGCGGGCAGACTGAAGTCGAGTACTGAGATACCGAAGGATGCTATCCCAGAGATACACGTCCCTAGTTTCATTGAGTCATTCTTTGGAGGTCCTGTTGTAGCCAAGCAGAAGTTCCTGCCTGCAGACAGAATGGTCTCTTCACTTCAGATCGGTGCGGCGTCCTCTCTGACCATTCTGTGTTTCCTAACTCTTGCAATTACACCGGTTTCTGGAACTGCGTGGTTCGCAGTATCGAATATCTTGGGACTCGGTTCCCTGGGTGGACTTTTCCATCTCTCTCTAATTATAATTGGCCTGATTGGAGGAATTTATGGGACATTCCAAAGAGACAAAAGGGCTATGCTGGTATCATACGTTTCACTAATATTGGTGACAGTCAGGTTTGCCGGCAGTACGGTTGATTTCAGATTCGATTTTCTCCCAGAGGGAGAGATTGCTCAGAAATTTATTCTTATTCTATACGCTGTTTTCCTAGTTATGTACATAGAGCTCTCTAGTGGAGTGATAAGATTCTCAATGCTAGATACTTCGATTAGGATGAACGAAGTTTACGTCATGGGAGTTAAGAAAATCACCAGGAAATACCATACATCTCTAGCCATAGCCCCACTAATAGCTGGAGTAGTGGCCTTAATGACCCTTCTAATCAATCTAATTATTCCTGCAATCGTGGATATTTTCGATGGTAGCTCCGATGTTGCTTCCTCGAGGTTACGTGAATCTGTGGAGCTGACCAGTGTATATGGGGTGGCATTAGGAACTGCGATAGTTTTCTTAATTATTGCAATAATGTTTGGAGTTAATCTTCCATTAAGGATACAGCAAATGAGAGAGAGAGGAGCCTAGTTGCTGATATACCCTCCAGCTATACCCAAGTCTGCCATTACCAGAATAGCTACTGCTTCGACGACCGGCGCTGCCCTAGGCCCCAGGACTGGATCATGCCTACCTCCTACCTCCAGAGGCATCTTCTCATTTGTTGGAAGATGAAGGGTGAACTGCTTACGAGGGAGGCTACTGGGTGGTTTGAAATGGATCTTGACGCAAATTGGAGAACCGGTAGAGCGCCCTCCCAATGAGCCGTCTGCAACTGCTTCGGATGATCCTTCTAGGACAGGTCCGTCCGGACCTGGCTCCCATACATCATTGTGCTCACTGCCTCTCATAGTAGAAGATCTCGTACCGTGGGAGAACTCTATTGCTCTAGCTCCTGGAATAGCCATAAGTGCCCTTGCCAAGGATGGCTCTATCCCATCGAACCAAGGCTCTCCGACACCGATGGGGAGTCCTTCAATCAATAGCTCAACAACAGATCCTATGGTATCTCTATCTTTCCTAACTAATTCTATCTCATGCGACATTGATTTAGCCGCTTCGGCATCCCTACAGTTTAGTCTGCCCGAATCGGAGGAAGGGTCCAGAGGAGTTTTTCTCTCTAAGTCAAAAAGTGGTCTGGATTTTACCTCCCCAACACTGTGAAGATGGGCATAGCATGACCAGCCCACATTATCGAGAAGTGTCCTTGCTTGACTACCAGCAGCAACTAGGCCGAATGTTAGCCTAGCCGACTGTGACCCTCCTCCTCTCAAATCGGCTGTTCCATCTGATCTTACTGACTCTACTAAATCTGCGTGTCCTGGCCTCGGATGATCTGGTAAAAAAGAGTAGTCTCTAGATTTTGCATCGGAGTTCATCGTCAACATCAGGATCGGCCATCCGGTTGCCTTCCCCTCGTAAACTCCGGACAGTATCTCACAGTCATCGGGTTCGGATCTCTGGGAGAGGCCCTTTCTTCCTGGTTTTCTTCTCAGGAGATCACGCAGTAATATTTCCGTATCCAATGGGGTTCCTGCTGGAACTCCTTCCACTAGCGCCCCTACACATTTTCCATGACTTTCTCCGAAAAGAGTCACTTTGAGATTATCTCCCAATTGCATGCCCATGATTATACCTCCTCCCTCAATCCGTCACATGTAGTGAATTCTGTGATTAATACCTGTTCACAAAACTGCTTCAATTGGGACTCTAGAAATTCCTTATCTTGCTCATAGCATACTATCGTGATTGCTGGTCCAGAACCACTTATTCCAGCGGCTAGTGCTCCTGAAGCAATCATCAAATTAGAGATTCTTAATGCTTCGAAATCGTCTGTAGATGTGGCTACTGCCATGCCATTGGATGAAAGGGCACTCAGTATTGACCCATTTATCAGAGATGCAAATGCTCTGTCAAAAATCTGTGAGTTTCTAGAGAATGCCTCCTTATCGGGAATGATTTTTCTCCGTCCCCTTAGGCCAATCATGACTATAAGTCCGGTTTCCAATTCTCCTTCGAATAGTATTGACTCGATGGAGGGGACTGATGGATCCACTACCTTCCATCCAGGAGACATTGCCGCCCAAGTATCATCCATACTTCCAGTGATTGAACAGCCAGATCTTATCTGTGCCTCAACCGCTAAGTCGACTATCTCAAAATCAGAAAGACCAGTCCATGATGCTTTGTCAAGAGCCCTCAAAGCCGCGCATGCCAGTGCTGAGCTCGATTTCATACCCTGGCCTATCGGGACATCACTGACGATCTCCCAACCGAATACCGAGGGCAATGGAAATCCATTTTTTCTCCATATCGAAGAAACATGTGACAACAAGTCATGTTCGTCTCCTAGCACTGCCCTAGGCTCATCGTGAATATTAACGAGTGTCTGGAGTTTAACCGGAATCGAGCATCCCTTTCCAGTTCCCATGGCATGTAGAATTGAAACTGCTCCATTGGCAGTGCCTGATGCGAGAATTGTCATTTTTCAGTGACCTCCCCCTGGACAGATATGCCAATATGGCGCATTCCCTTCTCGTTAAGAACAGTTATCTCATCTCCTGAACTTAGCTCGGTCACTGAGATAGCGGTTCCAGAAGATGTCACTAAACGTACAGTCTCTGCCTGCTGGAGAATTACATTACCAGTGAAATTTTCTGACTTCATTGAAACTTTCAGGAGAGGTCTTCTCTCAATCTTCAGTCTTCCAATTGTAGCTATTTTGGTCAGACCATCTCCTGAGTATACTGCAACCTGATCTCCGGAGGATAGCTCGGACAGATATTTTGTTGAGCCATTGGCCATCATTACGTAAGAGTGGACCGCTCCAGCGTTTATCCTGAATGGCCTGGAAGGTACGTATTGTGAAGGAACTGTCTCTCCGTGAACTAGACAAAGGCACGATGAGGAGGAACCAACGAAAATTCCCTCTCCATCTGATAGTCTCTCAGTGAGATCCACACATACCCTCTCACCCAGGCCCGCCGTGGTGACTGATGAGACTGTGGCAACGGATATATCCGATACATTCTCCTCGCTCTTGACTGAAATTTTCTCCTTGGCAACCATTTTTGCAGATAACCATAGGGAAGGGGCCATTTCTTCAGGCGGGATGACAATTGCATCTACACCGTGCTCTAAGGCAAAGGCCACTCCTTGGACGTCTATTTCCTCGGATATCGATACAGCAATCTTAGTGCCGCTATTAGAAGCGGCGGCGACTATATTCTCCAGAGGTATCATCTTCCAATCTGAGCATCTTAGCATCACCCATGGGACCATTCCAATAAGTGAGATAGCCTCTTCCTGGCCTCTGAAATCATCAAGTGCCACTGATGCAACCTCTGGATCTTGGCCTTCCCAAACTTTGTGTCCAGAAACATGGGAATGGTTACCATATTTCTCGGCGTCAATCCAGATTTCCATCAAATCACCTCAGATAGGAGGCGGCCTCATTCGCACTGACTCCCTCGTGGATTACTGCTCTGAGGGCATTAATCCTGGCGACTGAATCGGTTGCTGAGAATATTTGCCTTCCCATGCAGACCCCTGCTCCACCGACAGATAGAGCTTCTTCTACAATCTCTAGTGTCTGAGAAAAGGGCATTCCTTGAGGCCCTCCTGCTATCAAAACTGGAATTGGGACTCCCGAGCAGACTTCAGAGAAAGTTTCCGCACTGCCGGTCCATGGGACCTTAGCAACATGGCACCCCAGCTCCCACGCGACTCTAGCAGCATGGGCAATGCCGTTAGTTGGATCGTCTTCACTGGGACTCATATTAGGGCCTCTTGGGTATACCATTCCCAAAACTGGAATATTATGTTCAAATGCTGAAGAAGTCAGAGATCCGGCTGATTCTATCATTTTGTATTCCATATCGTCACCTAGATTAATCTGGCATGAAAGAGCACTTGCTCCTCTTTTTAGAGCCTCTCTGGCATTTCCCACGAGTACTTTCGTACCCGACCTTTCTCCACCGTGGACAGTAGAGACCGAGGCGTGCATTACGAAATTTTTCCATTGTGTCCTTTGTACTTGATGAGTAAGAACGCCCTTCTGAAGAACGATTGCATCTGCGCCCGCCGAAATACATGATTCAACTAGCCCATCCATGTTCTCAAGACCTTTCTCCGGATATCCAGAAATACCGTGGTCCATAGGTATCCAGAGGCCCTTTCCCCCAGGAAGAAGACGGGATAGCCTCTCATCTAGGTCATCTACCATGTATGTTCGTCCAAGCTCCATCACTTGAATGGTGGGTTAATGCCATGAGGCAGAAAAATTACTTTATTAGGCCTCTAAATATCAAAATCTACGATTACCGGGGCATGATCAGAAACGACCAGCCCTCCTTCCCTCATTACCTCTGCAGATTTCATTAGGTCCCTAGCAGAGTCGTTTGCCAAGACGTAGTCTATCCTCCACCCCCTATCTCTCTCTCTGGCTCTCCTGAAGTTTGACCACCATGTATACGGCCCTTTCTGAGGGCCTATGTGAATCCTCAACAAATCATGCCATCCCCTATTCAGTAGCCTCGTGAACCAATCCCTCTCATGTTCCAAAAATCCTGATGACCTTTTATTCCCCTTCGGATCCCATATATCATCCTCGGTATGTGCAATATTGAGGTCACCGCATAGCAAAGCTGGTTCTTCTGAGCCTACGAACTTCTCAGCCCACTCCATCAAATCCTCTATCCATTGATCCTTGTAAGCCTGTCTTTCTGGATTTGCTGAACCGTTTGGGAGATATATGTTAACACAATGCATCCCCTTGTGCATAGTATGCAAAACTCTCCCCTCTGGATCCCTAGTTTCATCTAGGTCGGTATCAATCCCTCTGCCAATCTCCTCCATTCCGACCCTGGAGCATGCCATCACTCCCGAGTATCCCTTTCTCTGTGCAGGATGCCAAATGACATCGTATCCCTCCGGCTCCGACCAATCCTTGGGCATCTGTTCAGGGAGAGCCCTTACCTCTTGGAATAGCATTACATCCGCATCGATCCTTTCTATGAAATCATACAGGCCCTTTCTGTGGGCCGCTCTGATGCCATTCAGGTTCCACGTGACTACTCGCATATCCTCTCCTTATTGAGACAGGTCTTTGATTTTCTCGACCAAGTCCATATTCCTTATTCTGAAAATTCCAACTGGTACCATTGCTACAGAAATCAGTAATACCACTGAAATGAGCTGGAAAGCGACGTTCGGGACTAGGACCACTGGGAAGTAGAATTGCCATGTTGAGAATTCAGCTGCCAGACCTAAAGCGCCACCAAAGGCGAAGATCACACCAAACAGACCCCCTATCAAACCAATAATAGTACTCTCGAAGAGAAGCATTACTGAAAGGCTTCCAGTAGATGCCCCTAACACCCTCAGAGTAGCCAATTCGAAATCCCTCTCAGCGAGATTCATGACCATTGTATTGAACATTACAGCTAGAGTGAATATGAATCCCAATACCATTATGGTACCCAGAACTTGAGTTTGTTGATCGAGTAGAGATTCTATCCCCCTAAGTAGTGATTCCCTCTCTTGAATTCCACTGGATAATATCCCAAGCTCCTCATCAACGGAAACCCCCTCTGGGAACTCCAGGTAGACTGCTGTAGCGTTGAATCCAATTATCCCTGCCAAGTCTGTCTGATGGAAGAACATAGTTCTAGAAATCTCTCCTCTCACAGATCCTACAATGTCTACTTCCAATTCGTTACCAGATATTGATACCAATTGTCTGTCCCCTACTTTCCATCCGGTCATTTGTAATGACCCCTCGTCCATCATGACCTCTGTTATGACTGAATTTGGAGCTGGTTCTGAACCGTCAATAATTTCCGTCTGCCTCATTGATTCACCATCTCCATAACCTCCCAGTCCCACTAATACGAAGCTTCTCTGTAGTTCTGAAGAGTCAATTAGGGTTCCAACAGGGGCCTCGATAACTATCTCATATGAGGCGCCTTTATCGATGGCCCACTCCACTACTTCGGACTCCCCGTCGGGTTGAA